>JACXTT010001205.1_pt1 | contig 43739 bp, 35 predicted proteins | sample 9270951 | NCBI WGS metagenome assembly JACXTT01 (sample SAMN15532306, study PRJNA645909) | rock metagenome | isolation source: weathered quartz diorite | place: Puerto Rico | collected 2017-06-21
GCCAGCGCCGTGCGCCCGGCAGGCCATGGCGCAGGCCCAGCATGTGGCGCGCAATGGCGTACCACGAAGTGCCGTGCTCGGCGGCCTCACGCTCCATGTAGGCCACCATCGCCTCCTCCACCATTTCGCGGCTGAGTTCCGCAGCAGGCGCACCGTAAAACGCAGCATCCCACTCGGCCAGCCACCAGGGGTTGTGGTAGGCCTCGCGGCCCAGCATCACGCCGTCTACGTGCTCCAGCTGTTCCTGCACCTGGGCACTGGTGGTCAGGCCGCCGTTGATCGCGATGATGAGATGCGGAAACTCTTGCTTGAGCTGGTGCACCAGCGCGTAACGCAGCGGTGGCACTTCGCGGTTTTCCTTGGGCGACAGGCCCTTGAGCCAGGCATTGCGGGCGTGCACGATGAACACCTTGCAGCCGGCTTCACTCACGGTGCCAATGAAGTCGCGCACAAAGTCGTAGCTCTCGTCCTTATCGATGCCGATGCGGTGCTTCACCGTAACCGGCACGTCCACCACATCGACTATGGCCTTGACGCAATCGGCCACCAGCGGCGCCTCGTTCATCAGGCAGGCGCCAAACGCCCCACGCTGCACACGCTCGCTGGGGCAACCGCAGTTGATGTTGATCTCGTCGTAGCCCCAGTCCTGGCCCAGCTTTGCGCATTGCGCCAGGTCGGCCGGTTCGCTGCCACCCAGCTGCAGGGCCACCGGGTGTTCTTCAGCGTTGAAGCGCAAATGGCGTGGCACATCCCCATGCAGCAGCGCGCCGGTGGTCACCATCTCGGTATAGAGCAGCGTGTGGCGCGTGAGCAAGCGGTGGAGAAAGCGGCAATGCCGATCAGTCCAGTCCATCATGGGCGCCACGGACAGGCGCCAGGGATTGGAATCAGCAGAAAGTGGGGGAGTGCCAGACAGTGGCAGGACAGCAGACATGGGGTGGATTATCCCAGCCCGGCTTGTCCCGCGTCCTCACAGGGCTGTCTGCACCCGGTTCCTGCCGTTGTGCTTGGCCTGGTACAGCGCCTGGTCGGCCCGGTTCACAAGCTCCGCGGGCGTGGCCTGGGGGTTGGCCATGGCGGCGCCTATGCTGACGGTCACCGGGCGGTGCAGGCCCGTCAGGCTCTGCACGGCCAGGCGGATGCGCTCGGCCACGGCCCGCATATCGGCCACCTGGGTGTCGGGCAGCACCACGCCAAACTCCTCGCCACCGTAGCGGGCCACGTGGTCATAGGCCCGGGCTTGCGATTGGATGGCGTTCGCCACCGCCTGCAGGGCCTGGTCGCCCGCCAGGTGGCCGTACTGGTCGTTGTAGGCCTTGAAGTGGTCCACATCGACCATCAGCAGGGCCAGCCCCGAACGGGCGCGTAGCGAACGGGCGTATTCGTCGGCCACGAGGCGGTCGAACGCGCGGCGGTTCTTGAGGCCCGTGAGCGCATCGGTCTGGCTTTGGGCCGCCAGATCGCGGTTGTCCTGCAGCAACTGCGCCTGTAGTTCTTCCAGCTCCTGCTGGCGCACCAGTTGGGCCCGGGTCAGCCGTCCCAGATCGGCATTGGCGCGGTGCAGGGCCAGCAGCTGCACCACCTGACGCGACAGGGCCTGCAGCGCCTGGTTCTGGGCTTCGCTCAGTTTGCGGGGTACCTGGTCAATCACACACACGGTGCCCAGGGCTGCACCGGTGGCCGTGACCAGCGGCGCACCGGCATAAAAGCGGATGCTGGGGTCGCCAGTGACCAGGGGGTTGTTGACAAAGCGGGCATCTTCCAGCGCGTTGGGCACTTCCATCACATGGTCGGGCTCGGCAATGGCATGGGCGCAGAAGGCAATTCCGCGCGGGGTCTCCATGGGATTGATTCCGTGTTTGGCCTTGAACCATTGCCGGTCTTCGTCAATCAGGGTGATGAGCGCAATCGGGGTATCGCAGATGAAGGCCGCCAAGCGCACGATGTCGTCGTAGGCCTGTTCGGGCGGGGTATCCAGAATGCCCAGGCTATGCAGCTCCAATAGCCGCTTGGCCTCGGTCACGTGTGCAGAACTGTCCATGTCTCTCCACCGGCGGTGAATGGTGCTTACAAAGGGACGCACCACGGAGCCTGATTGTGCACCAGCCCCATCCACAAGGCCCATGCCGAACTGGCCGCCAGGGCCGCGCCGGCCAAGCGCACACCCCAGGCACCGCTGCCCTGCCCTGTGGCATGGCCGCGCAAGCGCAACCACAGCCAGGGACCGGCGGTCATGGTGACGCTGGTACCCAAGGCGAACAGGGCCATCACCGCCATTCCGCCCACCATGCTGCCCGCCATGGCCGCCACCAGCAGGGCCGAATACAGCAATCCGCAGGGCAACAGGGCCCACAGGCTACCCAACACCAACGGGGCACCGCCGCCCCAGCCGTGGGCCAGAGCACGCGCACGCGACCAGATGGTGCGACCCGTGGCCTCCAGCCATACCGGCTGGCGGGCCTGCCATAGCAACACCAGCCCCAGCACCAGCGCAGCCACATGGAACATCGACCAGACCGGACGCAGCGCAGCAGATTGCACGGTGAGCCAACCCAGCCCCTGTAACGAGGCTGCCGCCAGTCCGCCCAGCACCGAGTAACCCACAATCCGGCCCGCCTGAAACATCAGCAATGCGGAGTTTTTGCGCGGTCCGGCCGCCTGCCCTATGCCTGCGCAGGCGGCACCACACATGGCCACGCAGTGTGGTCCACCCACCAGGCCCATGAGCAGTGCGGTCAGGGCAAGAGAGGGTTGCATGCGCCGATGCTAAATGATCTTGGAGAATCGGGCCCGCGTGCGGTCGGTTTGCAGATGGCGGTCAAACACCATGGCCAGGGCGCGCACAAAGTACCAACCCTGGTCCGTGACCTGGATGCCGGCGTCGTCCACCACCACCATGCCTTGCTGGGCCAGACCCTGCAAGGCTTCCAGCTCGCCAGCGAAATAAGACTTGAAATCCACCAGATGCGCAAGCTCGATGGATTCATACAGCAATTGCCCCTGGCACATCAGCGCCATGATGACGGAGCGCCGCACCAGGTCATCGCGCGTCAGCGCCAGACCGCGCACCACCGGGAAACGACCCTGGTCCAAAAAATCGTAGTACTCGTCCAGTGTCTTGGCGTTCTGGCTGTAGGTAGCGCCAATGCGGCCAATAGACGACACGCCCAGACCGATCAGATCGCAGTCCGGCTGCGTGCTGTAGCCTTGAAAGTTGCGGTGCAGACGGCCCTGGCGCTTGGCCACGGCCAGTGCGTCATCCGGCAAGGCAAAGTGGTCCATGCCAACGTACACGTAGCCAGCTGACTGGAATGCAGCCAACGAACGCGACAGCATGGTGACTTTCGCTGCGCCCCCCGGCAATTCCACGGTGTTGATGCGCCGCTGGGGTTTGAAGCGTTCGGGCAAATGGGCATAGGCATACAGGGCGATGCGGTCCGGCCGCAGCGCATTGACCTGCGCCAGCGTGCGGTCAAATGATTCGGGGCTTTGCTGCGGCAGGCCGTAGATCAGATCCACATTGATGGACTCGAAGCCGCGCGCGCGGGCGGCTTCCACCAGCGCGAACACCTGTTCCGCCGGCTGCACACGGTGCACTGCCTTTTGCACCGCAGGGTCAAAGTCCTGCACACCAAAGCTCAGGCGATTGAAACCCAGTTGCAGCAGCGTGTCCAGCCGCTCGGGGCTCACCGTACGCGGATCGACCTCAATGGAATATTCGCCACCCGCGACCAGGTTGAAATTGCGGCGCAACATGGCCATGAGTTCATGCAGCTCGGCATCGCTGAGAAAGGTGGGAGTGCCACCGCCCAGGTGCAATTGGCTCACCGTCTGCCCCCGCCCAATCAGGGCCGTGTGCAAATCCACCTCGCGGCTGAGGTAGCGCAAATAGACCGTAGCGCGGTCGTGGTGCTTGGTGATGATTTTGTTGCAGGCACAGTAGTAGCACAGCGCCTCGCAGAAAGGAATGTGCACGTACAGCGACAGCGGCAACGCCAATGCGGCTGCGCCACTGCGCCGCTGGGTCAACGCCTGGGTGTAGTCATCGGCACCAAAGGCTTCCACAAAACGGTCAGCCGTGGGGTAAGAGGTATAGCGCGGTCCGGCCACATCGAAGCGGCGCAACAGTTCGTCGGAAATGCGGTCAGTGGTGGATTGCATACGGTGTCCTGGGTTTTCCACCAATGTGCCGCAGAACGTTCCTATCCCCCTTGATATGTGTCAACCCGCATTAAGTTGGGTGGTTCATAATGGAAATATCCGGGAGCCTCCATGCACGAACACGCTGCAAATTCAACCATGATCACGCCCACCCCCCACCCCATGGACGAAGCGGGTGGCAAAGTCATACCGATCACGGCCCACACCATCAAGGTTGCCTGCTCTAACTGCAACCTGCGTGAGCTGTGCATGCCCATGGGGCTGAGTGAATCGGAGTTGGACCGTATTGATGACGTGGTCGCCAGCCGACGCAAGGTCAAACGCGGCGACACCCTGTTCCGCAGTGGTGACAAGTTCACCAGCCTGTTCGCCATCCGTACCGGCTTCTTCAAGACATGCATTGCGTCGGAAGACGGGCGTGACCAGGTCACCGGTTTCCAGATGGCGGGCGAGGTGATGGGCCTGGATGGCATCGTCCACGACCACCACACCTGTGATGCCGTGGCACTGGAGGACGCCGAGGTGTGCGTCATGCCGTTTGACCGTATTGAAGAGCTGTCACGTGAGGTGAATGCCCTGCAACGCCATGTGCACAAGATCATGAGCCGCGAAATCGTGCGCGAAAACGGCGTGATGATGCTGCTGGGCAGCATGCGGGCCGAAGAGCGTCTGGCGGCGTTTCTGCTCAACCTCGTGCAACGTCTGCATGCGCGTGGCTTCTCGCAATCGGAGCTGGTGTTGCGCATGACGCGCGAGGAAATCGGCAGCTACCTGGGGCTCAAGCTGGAAACAGTGAGCCGCACTTTCTCCAAGTTTGTCGAGGACGGTATTGTGGAAGTCAAGCAGCGCCATGTACGCATCCTGAATTCCGATAGCCTGAAAGACATCGTCAACCCCAAAACCTGTAACTAGGGCCTGCTCAGCCCCCTGCCTCCTGATTTGCCGGAGGGGACAGATGGTTGATTTCGTTCGATGGCAGTGACAGCAACAGGGTCAGGGCGCCGCTGATGCTGGTCACCAGCCAGAACACAAAAAAAGACAGTGTGTAAACCGCCTGCCGCGACAGCTGCAAGTGGTAGCCAAACCAGTACAGTTCCTCTGGGTCGGCCAGACTGAACACCAGCATCTCGATGACCCCCGCCATGAGAAAGGCGGGCCACAAAATCGACATAAGCCTTACCTTGAACATGGGGGCACTCACTGCCCTTCGGCAGGTTGCATGGCACCGGTGGCTGCATGGTTACGCCCCTGCATTGCCGGCGCCAGGCTGGATGGATGGGCCGCCAGCTCCTTGTTGATGTTCACCCCCTTGCGGTAATAGTCTTCATCCATCACCGGGTCGGGACGGGTCACAGCCAGATACAGGGTAATGAAACTGGCCACCACCACAATGGCAGGCCCGGAAATGACCAGCCACACATGGCCAAACTTCCACCACGGTTGTGTTGCGGTTTTCTGCAAGTTAGGCATGGTCACTCCTTATCGGGGAACAATGAAGACAGATTTCTCGGATACGCTGGCATGCATGTCCCGTGCTTCTATCTGGAAATGGATGGGGTGGGAGCCGGGAGTGGCCGCATCATAGGGTGCCTGCACCCGCACAGCGACCCAGCGCGATTGGGTGGCATCCACAGTGACGTCTTCTTCCGTGGCCACCGCCAGCCCAGGCACGCCCTGCACGGACAGGTGAAACACTTGCGTCGTTTCGGTGGCATTCATGATCTGCAGGCGGTACACATTTTCGATGCGCCCTCCAGCGGCAATGCGCGCCAGCGACCCACGGTCGCGCACCACATCCACCTTGAACGGGGTACGCAGTACCAGGCTGACTGCCATGGCCAATACCACGACGCCCAGAATGGCAGAGTAGACCAACACCCGGGGCCGCAGCACCCGCTGCAAAATCTGGCGCTGCGTCCAGTGATGCTGCACAGCATTCTGCGTCGAATACTTCACCAGTCCCCGGGCATAGCCCATTTTGTCCATGACGGTGTCGCACACATCGGCGCAGGCGCCACAGCCTATGCATTCGTACTGCAGACCGTCCCGGATGTCGATGCCCGTGGGGCACACCTGTACGCACAGGCTGCAGTTCACGCAGGCCCCCAGGTTCAGTGCCGCCGGGTCTGCCTTCCGGGAACGCGCGCCACGGGGCTCGCCGCGCGCTTCGTCATAGGTGACGATCAGCGTATCGTGGTCGAACATGGCGCTCTGAAACCGGGCGTAGGGGCACATGTGTTTGCATACCTGCTCGCGCAGAAAACCCGCATTGCCATAAGTGGCCAGGCCGTAGAACAGTGCCCAAAAGACCTCCCAGGACCCCATTTGCAGGTACAGCATTTCGTGCCCCAGCGCGTGGATGGGCGTGAAATAACCCACAAAGGTGAAACCCGTCCACAGCGCCACCGCGAGCCACAGGCCGTGCTTGAAGGTCTTGCGCCCTAACTTGTCGACATTCCATGGCCCGGCGTCACGGCGCATGCGGGCTGAACGGTCCCCTTCGGCCAGCTTTTCCATCCACAGGAACATCTCGGTATACACCGTCTGCGGACAGGCATAGCCGCACCACAGACGCCCGGCCACTGCGGTAAACAGAAACAGCGATAGCGCCGAAATCACCAAAATCCCGGTCAGGTAGATGAAATCCTGCGGGTACAGAACCAGGTTGAAAATATAGAAACGCCGCGCTTCCAGGTCGAACAGCACAGCCTGCCGCTGCCCCCATTGCAGCCACGGCAGGCCGTAAAACACCAGCTGGGTCAGAAAGACCAGCGCCCAGCGCCAGCGCGTAAATATCCCTGACACGCTGCGTGGGTAGATCTTCTGGTGGGCTTCGTACAGCCAAACAGTTTCTGCGTCCGCACCAGCGGCGGGGGCGATGGGAATGACTTTCTTCAAAGGTGAGAGCATGGATGCCGCGAAAACGCGTTTTTACTGCGGCAGGGTTAAGGGGCTTTGATGCCGTGGGACAGGCCCCAAACATAAGACGCCAACACATGGATTTGCGCTTCGGAGAGCTTGTCAGCCTGGGCCGGCATCTGGTTGATTTTGCCGTTGTTGACCATGGCAATGATGGCGTTCTCACCGTAGCCGTGCAGCCAGATGTCATCCGTCAAATTGGGCGCGCCTAAAGCCTGGTTGCCTTTGCCGTCCATGCCATGGCAGGCAGCGCAGGCTGCAAATTTGGGTTTTCCCAACGCGGCGCGTACCGAATCGTGGGGGCTGCCGGACAGGCTCAGCACATAGTTGGCCACATTCTTCACATCATCGGGGCTGCCGACTGCCGCAGCCATGGGCGGCATCTGGCCCACGCGGCCCTTGGTGATGGTTTCAACAATCTTGTCGGGTGTGCCGCCGTGCAGCCAATCCGCGTCGGTCAGGTTGGGGAAGCCTTTGCCACCACGCGCATCGGAGCCGTGGCATTGCGCGCAATTGTTCATGAACAGGCGCTCGCCAATGGCCTGCGCCTGCGGGTCCTTGGCCGTGTCTTCCACGGCCATGGCCGAGAACCGGGCATACAGGGGGGCTACCTCGGCATTGCCTTTGGCAACTTCCTGTTCGAACTCGCCCTTTTCCGTCCACCCCAGTTTGCCGGCATAGCTGCCCAAGCCCGGATAGAGCACCAGATAGCCCAATGCAAAAATCACGGTAATGACGAACAACCAAGCCCACCAGCGCGGCAAAGGGTTGTTCATTTCGCGCAGATCGCCGTCCCAGACGTGGCCGGTGGTGTTGTCGTCGGCGGTCATAGCCTTGGCCTTCCCGCTCAGCCACAGGAGAACCAGGCACGACACGATGCCGGCTACGGTAAAGACCGAGACGTAGATGGACCAGAAGGGGTCTGTGAAATCGCTCATGGGAGTTCCTTGTTCAGTCCTGCTCAAAGGGCAGATTGGCCGCCTCGGCAAAATCCGCCGACCGCTTTTTGGACCAGGCCCACCAGAGAATGCCGAGGAAGGTGACAAAACTGACCACAGTGGCCAGGGAACGCAAGGTATTGATGTCCATGGTGTGTTGCTCCTCGGGAATTACTTGAGCGCCAAGCCCAGCACTTGCAGGTAGGCGATCACCGCCTCCAGCTCATTCTTGCCCTTGACGTCGGCTTCAGCGGCCGCAATCTGCGCGTCGGTATAAGGCACGCCCACCGACCGCAAGCCGCGCATGTGGGCCGGCATGACAGCAGCATCCACCGGTGTTTTCTCCAGCCACGGATAGGCTGGCATATTGGACTCAGGCACCACATCCCGTGGGTTGGTCAGGTGAATCTTGTGCCATTCGTCGCTGTACCTGCCGCCCACACGGGCCAGGTCTGGCCCGGTGCGCTTGCTGCCCCACTGGAACGGATGGTCGTATACCGACTCCCCTGCCACCGAATAGTGGCCGTAACGCAGCGTTTCGGCACGGAAGGGGCGAATCATCTGCGAGTGGCAGTTGTAGCAGCCCTCGCGCACATAGATGTCGCGCCCGGCCAGTTGCAATGCGGTGTAGGGTTGTATGCCCTTGATGGGTTCGGTCGTGGATTTCTGAAAAAACAGAGGAACAATTTCGACCATACCGCCCACCAGTAGCACGAGCAGGATGAGCACGATCATCAGAAAGTTGCTGGTCTCAATCTTTTCGTGTGAAAAGCCGGATGTTGCGTTGTTGTTTGCCATGGTGCGCTTTCCTTCAGGCATGTGCCACAGTGGTAGGTACGTTGACGCTGACTGCGCGTCCACCACTCACGGTCATGAATGTGTTCCATGCCATGACCAGCATGCCACCTAGGTAAAGCAGTCCCCCAACCAGACGCAGCACATAGAACGGATAGGTCGCCTTCACGGATTCCACAAAGGTATAGGTCAAAGTGCCGTCCGGGTTGATGGCACGCCACATCAGACCCTGCATGACGCCGGCGATCCACATGGCCGCGATGTACACCACGATACCGACGGTGGCGATCCAGAAATGCAGTTCAATGGCTTTGACGCTGTACATCTGCTTCTGCCCAAACAGGCGGGGAATCAGGTAGTACATGGACCCCATGGTGACCAGCCCGACCCAGCCCAAAGCGCCGGAATGCACGTGGCCAATGGTCCAGTCGGTGTAATGGCTCAGGGCATTGACGGTCTTGATCGACATCATGGGCCCCTCAAAGGTGCTCATGCCATAAAACGACAGCGACACGATCAAAAAGCGCAGGATGGGGTCGTCGCGCAGCTTGTGCCAGGCACCGCTCAAGGTCATGATGCCGTTGATCATGCCACCCCAACTGGGGGCCAGCAGGATCAGCGAGAACACCATGCCGACCGACTGCGTCCAGTCCGGCAAGGCGGTGTAGTGCAAGTGGTGCGGGCCGGCCCACATGTAGGTGAAGATCAGCGCCCAGAAGTGGACGATGGAGAGGCGGTAGCTGTAGACCGGGCGCTCAGCCTGCTTGGGGATGAAGTAGTACATCATGCCCAGAAAACCAGCCGTCAGGAAGAAGCCCACGGCGTTGTGGCCGTACCACCATTGCACCATGGCATCCTGTACGCCTGCGTAGGCCGAGTAGGATTTCATCCAGCCCACAGGAACCGCCGCACTGTTGACCAAGTGCAAGATAGCCACGGCAATGATGAAGGCACCGAAGAACCAGTTGGCCACGTAGATATGGCGCACCTTGCGCGTACCGACTGTGCCGAAGAACACCACGGCATACGATACCCACACCAGGGTAATCAATATGTCGATGGGCCATTCCAGTTCTGCATACTCCTTGCCCTGGGTGTAGCCCAGCGGCAAGGAAATGGCGGCTGCCACGATCACCAGTTGCCAGCCCCAGAACGTGAAGGCCGCCAGTTTGTCGCCAAACAACCGGACCTGGCAGGTACGCTGCACCACATAGTAGGCCGCAGCGAATAGCCCGCAGCCCCCAAACGCAAAGATCACCGCATTGGTGTGCAACGGGCGCAAGCGGCCATAGCTCAGCCACGGGATGCCGAAATTGAGTTCCGGCCAAGCCAGCTGGGCGGCGATGATGACGCCCACCAACATGCCCACCACGCCCCATACCACCGTCATGATGGCGAACTGGCGTACAACCGTGTCGTTGTAGGCTACCGCCTGCTGGTTTGGAAATGCCATATGTACCTCTTCTTCTTGGATGACTAATTCGCAGTGTCTGCGGCCGGAGGCCCAGACGCCTTGACCCACATCAAAGGTCGTGCAGAATCCGCTCCCCTTCTGACTCAATGTCGTCAAACTGGCCTCTGTCTATGGCCCACCACAGGCCGCCCAGTATGAAAAACACCAGTACCACGGACAGCGGTATCAGCAGGTATAGGATGTCCATCAGATGATCTCCGGAGCGGGTGTTCGCGTTAATCGCAATGCGTTCAGAACGACCAGCAGCGAACTCCCGGCCATGCCCAATCCTGCAAGCCAGGCCGGCAACCAGCCCAGCACGGCCAAGGGAATACAGGCCACGTTGTAAAGCAACGCCCATCCCAGGTTCTGTCGCACCACCTCCATGGTGCGGCGCGCGCACTGCAATGTCAACGCGATCCCCACCAGTTGGCTGCCCAGCAACACGCAGTCCGCTCGGGCCTGCGCCAGGGGTACCGCGTGGTCCAGGGTGAACGACACGTCGGCACCGGCCAGCACCGGCCCGTCGTTCAAGCCGTCTCCCACCATGGCCACGGTGTGCCCTTGCGCTTGCAAGTCACGCAAGAAAGTCAACTTGTCTGCCGGCGCACATTGCCCCATTGCCTGGGCGATACCGAGCTGTTTTGCAACACGGGTTACTGCGGCGGGACCATCGCCAGACAGCAGATGGACTGCAACCCCCATGGAACGCAGGGACGCGACCGCTTCTGCGGCCTGTGGCCGCAAAGCTTCCCGCAGCACAAAACTAGCCAACCAGCCCTGCGCGTCACCGAGGTGCACCTGCAAGCCTGGGTCGGGTTGCGGCGCGAGCCCGCACCAGGCGGCAGACCCCAAGCGCAGCGCCTGGGCAGGCCCGTCACCGGCCAGGGGCCGGGCCGTACCGGACAGGCCCTGCCCCGCCGATTCACGAACCCCCTCACACGCCCACTGCCCTGCCCCAACGTCCTGCGCTGCCAGGCACAGGGCACGCGACAACGGATGCAGTGAATGCTGCGCCAATGCGGCCGCCATGGCCAGTGCCCGGGTTTCGGACGTTCCCGGGCGCACCTGTATGGCGTGCAGTGACAAGCTGTCACTGGTCAGCGTACCGGTTTTGTCAAACACCACGGTGTCCACCTTCGCCAACGACTCCAGCGCCTGCAGATTGCGCACCAGCACCCCCCGGCGTGCCAGCGCTCCTGCGGCTGCCAGCATGGCCGCAGGGGTAGCCAGGGACAGCGCGCAGGGGCAGGTCACGACCAGCACCGCCACTGCCACCATCAAGGCCCGCTCCGGGTCGCGCTCCCACCACCAGGCACAGGCCAGCGCCGCCGCCACGAGCACGCCCACCAGGAATGGCCTGGCAAGCCGGTCCGCAAGCCGTGCCATCTGCGGTTTGGTGGCCGAGGCACTTTCCATCAAGGCCACGATCTGCGCAAAGCGGGTTTGTGCCCCCAGTTGTTGCACCCGCACTTGCACTGTCGCGCTCAGGTTGTGGCTGCCGGCTACCACCAGCCCACCGGGGCCACGACGCACGGGACGGGACTCACCGGTCAGTAGTGCTTCATCCACCAGGGTGTCGCCCAGTTCCACCGTGCCATCCGCAACAAACGCTTCGCCCGCGTGTACGCGCACAAGGTCACCCACCGCCAAACGGCGCGCGGCAACGCGGACGAATTGACCATCGGGTTCGCACCGCTCCACACTGTCGGGCAGCCGGTTCATCAGGGATTCCAATGCACCCGCCGTACGGTCCCGCATGCGCAACTCCAGCCAGCGCCCTGTCAGCAGGAAAAACACAAACATGGTGAGAGAGTCGAAATAGACGGCTTGCCCGAACATCCCCAGTGGTGCAAAGGTGCCCGCCGTGCTGACACCAAAGGTGATCAGAATGCCCAAAGCCACCGGCAAGTCCATGCCAATTCGCATCTGTACCAGGTCCCGCAAAGCGTTGCGAAAAAACGGGCCGCAGGAGAACAACATCACCGGCAGGGTCAGTACCCAGGATGCCCAGCGCAAAAGCTGCTCCAACTCGCCACTGAGATCCCCAGGGCGCGCGATGTAGGCGGGATAGGCATACATCATCACCTGCATCATGCACAGCCCGGCCACCAGCCAGCGCCACAGCGCCAGGCGGCTCTCCCGCACGCGGCGCCCGCTGGCCAGCAGGTCATTCGCCGGAACGGCCCGGTAGCCGGCGTCTTGCACGGCCTGCATCCATTGCGAGGGTTTGGCATGTCGGGACGACCACACCACGGTGGCCCGCCTGCTGGCAGCACTGACCTGCGCACTGGCGACACCCGGCACGCGGCGCAACGCCTGCTCCACCGTCAAGGCACAGGCGGCACAGTGCATGCCTTCGATCACCACGCAAGATTCCCAGCGCGAGGCGTCCTGCGGGTTCACGCGGCTGAACGCGCCCCACTCCTGCGGGTCATCAAGAAGCTGCAGCATTTCCTGGCCATGCGGTGTGCCGGAAATGGGGGGCTGCACCGTTGGCGGCGCCGCTAGAAACGGCGCAAAACTGGCAGTGGACATGAGACAAGTTTGCCAGACCCACTGCAACAACCCTTGATGCAGGTCAACCCGCAGCAAAGTGCAAGGAGTAGCCTGTCAGCTTTCAACCTCAGGAGTACCGCATGTACCGACGCATTCTGGTTGCAACGGATGGGTCCAAACTCTCCAAAGTGGCGGTGAACAGTGCCATAGAGCTGGCCGCACTCAGCGGTGCCGAACTGGTGGCACTGAAGGTAGTCCCACGCTATCCGCAAAGCTATTTCGAAGGCAACGTAGTCATGGACGCGGACTACATCCAGCAGGTGGAGCGCAAATGGTCCGAGGAAGCCCAGGCCACGGTCGATGCCGTCAAGGCACAGGCAGGCACCCAGGGGGTCCGCGCGAAGGCGGTTACCGTCAAGTCCGACATCGTCTCCGATGCCGTGTTATCGACTGCCAAAAAGCACCGTTGCGACCTGATCGTGATGGCGTCCCACGGCCGGCGCGGCATCAAACGCCTGCTTCTGGGCAGCGAAACCCAGCATGTGCTGACCCACACCAACATTCCGGTACTGGTGCTGAAGTAGGCGGGTCGGCTCTGCGCTAGGTGCCGGCGTCGCGGTACTGCGCCCGCAACAGGTTTTTCTGCACCTTGCCCATGGCATTGCGGGGCAACTCGGCCACCACATGGCAACGTTTGGGGACCTTGAAGTTGGCCAGCGTGGCCTTGAGCTGCGCAAGGATGGCCGCTGCATCCACGGTAGCGCCCGGCCTGGCCACCACCACGGCGACTCCCACTTCGCCAAAATCGGCATCGGGCACACCCACCACCGCACTTTCCGCGACACCGGGCAGGTTGTTGATATACCCCTCGATCTCGGCCGGGTAGACGTTGTAGCCACCGCTGATGATGAGGTCCTTGCTGCGCCCCACGATGTTGACATAGCCGCTGGCGTCCACACGCCCCACGTCGCCGGTCTTGAAGAAGCCATCAGCGGTGAACTCCTCCGCCGTCTTCTCAGGCATGTGCCAGTAGCCTTGGAAGACGTTGGGGCCCTTGACCTGAATGCCGCCTGCCTCCCCCACGGCCACCGTCTGGCCCGCGTCGTCACAAATACGCAGCTGCACACCGGGCAGCGGGCGGCCCACCGTGCCACCCACGCGCACACCATCGCTGGCCCGGCAAGGGTTGGACGTCAGCATCACGGTCTCACTCATGCCATAGCGCTCCAGAATGGCGTGCCCGGTGCGCTGCTGCCACTGCTGGAAGGTTTCCATCAGCATCGGTGCCGAGCCCGAGATAAACAGGCGCATATGGCGCGCCGCCTCAGCACTCAGGCCGGGTTCGGCCAGCAGACGCACGTAGAGCGTGGGCACGCCCATGAACACGGTGGCGCGGGGCATCCATTGCAGTGTCTGCCGAGGATCGAATTTGGCACACCACAGCATCGTGCTGCCGTTGAGTAGCGCGCCGTGGATCGCCACGAACAGGCCGTGCACGTGGAAGATGGGCAAGGCGTGGATCAACACATCACCGGCCTGCCAATCCCAGTAGTCCTTAAGCACCTGCGCATTGCTCAGCAGGTTGCCGTGCGAGAGCATGGCGCCCTTGCTGCGCCCGGTGGTGCCGCTGGTGTAGATGATGGCGGCCAGGTCATCGGGCGCGCGCGCGGCCACTGTGTGCATGCGCGGGAACTGCGCCGCGCGCTCCAGCAGCGAACCGGTGCGATCGTCGTTGAGCGTGAACACGTAGGCCGTGCCGGCCAGGAAGGCCATCTTGCTGATCCAGCCGAAATTCTTGCCACTGCACACCACCACGGCAGGTTGCGCGTCCTGGATGAAATACTCCATCTCTGCGCTCTGGTAAGCGGTGTTGAGCGGCAGATAGACCAGGCCGGCGCGCAGCGTGGCCAGGTACAGGATTAAAGCTTCGACCGACTTCTCCACCTGCGCTGCGATGCGCGACCCGGCGGGCAGGTCCAACGACGCCAGCAGATTGGCCACCATGGCGGTGGATTGCTCCAGGTCATTCCAGCTGTAATGCAAACCGGTGTCGGTCTCTACCGCGCAGGTGTGCAAGTCTTGTGGAAAGGCGGCACGCAGGGCCGCAAAGAGATTGGCGTTGGAAGCAATGGACATAGTGGTGAAGCGGGTCTAAAACTGGGGTTTGCGTTTTTCCATGAAGGCCTGGACGCCCTCGCGGTGCTCGGCGCTGTCGGCGTAGGCGTACGGGGTGGTGAGCGCCGGGACCACCGGTATTGCTCCTGATTGCATAGCTGCTTGCGCAATACCGACGCGGTCTTGAAGGCCATTCAATGCCCTAAGCGTCTGTTTGTTCAGGCGTGCGGCCTGGGGTGAAAGCGCGCTGATGCGGATGGACAGTTGCAGCGCCTGGGAGGCGACGTGGGTGTCATCGAAAACCTGCACCAGGAAATTGCGCCGCAGCATGTACTCCGCATCAAATACCTCGGCGGCCAATAGCATGGCGCGGGCCGTGGTAGCGCCCACGACCTGTTCCACCAGGGCCAACTCGCGCGGCGCCATGGGAAAACCCAGGCGCGCAATGGGCGCACCGAAACGGGCTGAGGTGCCGGCAATGCGCATGTCACAGCAGCTGGCAATCTCCACGCCCGCCCCCATGCAGAAGCCTTCAATCTGCGCCACCACTGGAACATCGCAGTCCAAAATGGCTTGCAAGCCGCCCCAGACCTCTTCCTCGTGGAATTTCTCAAGTTCTGCGGTGTCGAAGCGGAAAGACGAATACTCCGAAATATCCCCGCCCGCGCAGAAATGTCCTTGTGCGCCGCGAATGACGACGCAACGCAAGGTCTCATTTTTCGCAATATCTGCAAACGTAGCCTTCAGCGCGTGCCACATGGCGCGCGACATGGCGTTGTACTTGCGTGCGTGGGTCAGCGTGACCCAGGCCACCTTCCCCGCCACCCGCATGGAAACCGTACCGATCATAGAAAAGCACTCATGATTTAGCAGCCACCGCACCCATGACGGCGTCCGGCAGGGCCGTCGCAATGCCTGGGAACACGCAGATCAGCACCACCGCCAGCAACATCAGAGCCACGAACGGCACCACGCCCCAGATGATGTCCTTCAGCGCGATATCCGGCGCAATGTTCTTGATGACGAAGATGTTCAGCCCCACGGGCGGGTGGATCAGCCCGGTTTCCATCACGATGGTCATCAACACGCCAAACCAGATCAGGTCAAACCCGGCCGCCTTCAGCGGTGGCAGCACGATGGGCGCCGTCATCAGGATGATGCTGACCGGTGGCAGAAAGAAGCCCAGCAGGATCACCATGACCAGGATGGCCGCCAACAGCACCCATTTGGACAGGTGCATGCCGACCACCCACTCCGCCGTGGACTGGCTGATGTGCAGGTAGCTCATCACATAGGAGAACAGCAGCGACATGCCAATGATCATCATCAGCATCGTCGACTCCTTCAGCGTGGCCGTGAGGATGGGCGCCACGTCGCGCGGACGCCAGACGCCGTAGATGCCGGCAATCAGCGCCAGCGCCAGCAAGGCGCCCAGGCCCGCCGTCTCGCTGGGCGTGGCAAAGCCGCCGTACAGCGCCACCATCACACCCAGCAGCAGCAGCACAAAGGGAACAACGCGCGGCAGCATTTCGAACTTCTGGCGCGTGGTGAACGTCTCTTCCGACAGCAGCGCCGATGCCTTGCCAGTTTGCTTGAACTCGGCCTCGGCCAGGCGGTATTCCTTGCGGTAGCGCACCACGGCATACGCTGCGAACAAAAACACCAGCAGCACGCCGGGGAAGATGCCCGCCAGGAACAGGCGCCCCAGCGACTGCTCTGCCGCCACCGCATACAGAATCATCGTCACCGAAGGCGGCAGCAAGATGCCCAGCGTGCCCCCGGCGGCGATGATGCCTGCCGCAAAGCCCGGCGAGTAACCCCGCTTGCGCATCTCGGGAATACCGGCGCTGCCAATGGCCGAACACGTGGCCGGGCTGGAGCCCGCCATGGCCGCAAACAGCGCACAGGCAAAAACGTTGGCAATGCCCAGACCGCCCGGAACGCGACCCATCCAGACATGCATGGCGGCATACAGGTCCTGGCCTGCGCGCGATTTGCCAATGGCCGCCCCCTTCAGGATGAACAGCGGTATCGACAGCAGCGTGATGCTGGCCATCTCTTCGTAGACGTTTTGTGTCACCGTGTTCAAGGCCGATGCGGGCATGAACAAATACATGAACAGCAAGGCCACGCTGCCCAACGCAAACGCGATCGGCGCGCCGGAAAACATGAACAGCAGCGTGACCACGCCAAACAGCAATCCCAATGTGAGCATGCTCATGCGGATGCTCCCATCAGGCGCTTGCGCAGGCCATTGGCGCGCGCACTGAGCTGCACCGCCAGTTGCAGACCCAGCAGGGACATGCCGGCGGCCATCAGGCCGTAGGGAATCCACAGCGGTGGCGCCCACGACGACGACGTGGTCTGCCCCTCCACCCAGGCTTCATGGAACAGCGTCCAGGATTTCCACGCAAAGAAAGCGCAAAACACCATGCTCATCAGGTCCACAAAGACCAGGCGCCAGGCGTTGATGGCCGCGGACAGCAGGCCGGCCGTAGCCTCGATACCCACATGGCCGCGCAGCGACTGCACAAAGGCGCCGCACAGGAACGTGGCACCGACCAGGCAGAACACCGCCGCCTCATCCTGCCAGTCGGTCGACGCCTGCATCACGTAGCGCGACACCACGCTGTAGGTCAGCACGCAGGAGGCCACCAGCAGCGCCACCATGCCCAGCCAGACCATGGCGCGGTTGATCCACAGCAACACGGTGGCCAAGGGCCGCAAAAACACCGGCGTGTCGGGGTCCAGCCCCGGCTGTGCGGGGGTTGTCGTCGGAACACCTGCGCTCATAGCAGCTTTTGTGCGGCCTTCAGCAGCGCTGCGCAAGACTCATTCTTGTCGTTGAAGTCTTTCCACGCCGTTTCGCGGGCAATGACCTGCCATTTCTTCAGCGTGGCCTCGTCCATGTCATAGACCTTGGCACCGGCTTTGACGTAGATGTCGGCTGCGGCCTTGTCGTCGGCGCGAGCGGCGTCGCGGGCAAAAGCCTCCTGCTCTGCGCCCACCGCCATGATCACGTCCTGCTGCGCCTTGGGCAGCTTGGCAAACACGTCCTTGGACATCATCAACGGCTCGAACATGAACCAGTAGGTCTTGTTGCGCCCGGTGGTCAGGTGCTTGGCAATTTCTTCCAGCTTGAAGGAAATGAAGCTGGTGCTGGACGTCATGGCCGCATCCATCGCGCCGGTCTGCATCGCGGCGTAAATCTCATTGGACGGCAGGGTGATGACAGACGCACCGGCCTGCTTGAGCATCATGTCCATCTCGCGGCTGCCGCCGCCCCACTTCCGGCCCTTGGCGTCGTCGGGTGTCAGCAGCGGACGCGTGCGACTGGCCACACCGCCGGCCTGCCATATCCAGCTGACGATGATGATGCCCTTGTCGTCCAGCGTCTTCGACAGCAGCTTGCCAACCTCGGCGGTTTTCCATGCAGCACCCTGCTCGTAGCTGGGCACCAGTGCCGGCATCAGGCCGATATTGGTTTCGGCCACCTCGCCGCCAGCATAGGACAGCGGCACCAGGCTCATGTCCAGCGCGCCCTTGCGCATGGACGAAAACTGGGCATTGGTCTTCATCAGCGACGAACCGGGGTAGACCGAGGCCTTTAGCGCACCGCCAGTGCGTTTTTCCACGTCGGCAGCGAAACGGCGGCACAGCCGGTCGCGGAAATCACCCTCAGTCAGGGTGCCTCCCGGAAACTGGTGGGAAATCTTCAAGCCTTCCGAGGACTGGGCCCATGCTGAACTGCCCATAGAACCCAGTGCCGTGGCACCGGCCAGATGTACAAAATCACGTCGCGTCAAAGTCATTTTTGTCTCCTGTTTATTGGATTGCATTGCCTACACGATTCCTGCATTGAACAGCGCCTGCACCTCGGGTGACACCGGGATTTTCCCTTCGGATAACTGCAAGCGGTGCTTGTCCAGCCGCTTGAGGTCATACAGGTAATTGACCATCAAACCATAGGACTGTTTGAGCCCTTTGGCCGAAGGATCCCCCGCCCAATTGAGGCGCTCCACCCGCGCACCATTGCCCAGGTGAAAACGTGCCACCGGATCGGTGGGTTTGCCGTCCACCATGGACTGCCCCAGATAATGCGCCGCACAGCGCATCAGCAGCCCACGAACGGGGGACTTCTCGCCCAGCGCTGCCGCGTTGTCCGCAGCGCCAAGAAAATGGGCCGCGGCCAGCGGCTCGAAGCCCACAGCACGCCCCAGCGCCGCCCGCTCACGTTCCGACAAGTCTTCCATCAAGGAGGGGGCCCGCTTGGCCAACCAGGCCCTGAAGCCCGGTATCGGTGACAGCGTGGCAAAGGTCTTGAGGCGCGGAAACTCGTCTTTCAGCGTCTCGACCACACGCTTGATCAGCGAGTCGCCAAAGCTCACACCGCGCAAACCGGTCTGGGTGTTGCTGATGGAATAAAAAATGGCAGTCGTAGCCTTCTTCAGGTCCGACGGCGCCGCAGACTCGTCCAGCAGCGGCGTGATGTGGCTGGCCATCGCATCCACCAGCGCCACCTCGACAAAGATCAGCGGCACGTTGGGCATGCGCGGGTGGAAGAAGCCATAGCAGCGCCGGTCCGAGTCCAGCCGGTTTTTCACGTCCGCCCAGCTTTTGATGTCATGCACCGCCTCGTAGGCGATCAGCTTCTCGATCAGCGAGGCGGGCGAATCCCAACTGATGCGGCGCAGCTCCAGAAAGCCCACATCAAACCAGGTGGAGAACATGTACTCCATCTCCACATCCAGCGCCATGAGGCGCCGGTCGGTTTTCAATGCAGATTGCATTTCGGCGCGCATGCTGACCAGAAACTCGATGCCGTCCGCATTCACGCTGAAGCGCTGCAGCAGACGCCGGCGCGGTGACACGGTGGCTCGGCGGTAGTCGACCTCGGCCACCGCCTCGTCCGGCGTGCCCACGGCGGCGGCAAACTTGGCCTGCGCCTGTTTCACCTTGTCGGGGTTGGCAACAAACTGCTCGCTCATCAGCAGCCACAGGTCGCGGCGGCGGGCCTGGGTGGCCCGCACATACCAGGCGGCCAGCGCCTGGGCGCGGCGCCCACCCTCCACCTCGCTGACGTGGGGGTCTATGACAGCATGCAGCTCCTGCAGGATGCGCCGCAGCATGCGCGGGGACAGCGCCTCGTCCTTGTGCCGCAGCGTGGCGTGCAGACGCTCGTGCGTGGATCGCGACGCCATGCGCGCGGCGGCGTTCATGGATGCTTCGGTTGCGTGGTGCGCCGTATTTGCTATGTTTTTAATAGCTGATTGCGCAGATTGCACGGGGGCTTCAACCACTTTTTCCTTATGCCCATGGCTTGGCAGCAGGCTGGAGACCTTGCGGCTGATCCAGTCACCGGTGTTCATGCCAGCAACCTGCTTTTCTGTTCACGCGCCAACGTGCGCAGCGCTTCGCGTTGCAACAGCAGGTGCTGGCGCATGGCCTGCTCCGCCTTATCGCAGTCACGTGCGCGCAGCGCTGCGTAGATGGCCAGATGCTCTTGCAAGCTTTGTTCCAGCCGTCCCGGCGCGCGCAGCTGCTGCAAGCGCGCCAGCTTGAGGATCTTGCGCAAATCCGAAATCGCCTGCGCCAGCCAACGGTTGTCCGCCAGCGTGATGATGGCTTCGTGGATGGTGAAGTTGGTGGCGTAGTAGTCGGTGATGTGCCCGGCTTGGGCGTACTCTTTCAGGCGTTGGTGCAACGCATCGAGCGCCGCGATGTCGGAATCGCTGGCATTGCGCGCCGCCTCAAAAGCGCAGCGCCCTTCCAGCAGAGCGATCACCGGGAAAATCTCGTCCAGGTCCCGCTCCGTCACCTCGCTGACAAAGCAGCCGCGCCGGGGCTCATGGCGCAGCAAACCTTCGGCGCACAGCACCTTGAGCGCCTCGCGCAGCGGTGTGCGGGAGATTTTCAGCCGCTCACACAGCACGGCCTCGTCCACAAAAGCCCCAGGCGACAAGATGCCGGAAAAGATCTGCTCGCGCAGCATCACCGCCACATCGTCGTGCATGGAGTTACGGACGGGGCGCATGGCTCAGCACCGCTCCAAATTCGACAACCGAGATTTGTAATTACACATAATTATGCGTAATTATTAGCACCTGGCTGCGCAAATACAAGGCCGTTTTGGCCCGTACAAACCCTAGGAAGTCATCCGACCTTGCGTGCAGCAGGCTGCCTGCCCTGCCACCACCACAACAGTGCACCGCCCGCAATCATCGGTACGCACAGCCATTGCCCCATGCTCATGCCGAGCGAGAGCAGGCCCAGATGTGCGTCAGGCTCACGGAAAAATTCGGCAATGAAGCGAAACACCCCATAACCGAACAGGAAGGCCGATGCCACCTGCCCCTGTTTGCGTGGTGTGCTGGCGTACCACCACAGCAGCACAAACAACAACAGCCCTTCCATGAGGAACTGGTAGACCTGTGAGGGGTGGCGTGGCGCGTCGCCCGCACCGCGAAACACCATGCCCCAGGGCAGGTCCGGGTCGCACAGGCGTCCCCACAGTTCGCCGTTGATGAAGTTGCCGACACGCCCGGCTGCAAGACCGGTGGGAACGCAAGGCGCCACAAAGTCGGCCACCTGCCAGAACGATTTGCCGCGCGTGTGCGCAAACCAGGCCATGGAAGCAATCACGCCCAGCATGCCGCCATGAAAGCTCATGCCGCCCTGCCAGACATAGAACACTTCCAGTGGGTGCGCTGCGTAATACAACGGTTTGTAGAACAGGCAGTAACCGATGCGCCCGCCCAGCACCACGCCCATCACGCCCAGGAACAGGATGTCTTCCACATCCTTGAACGACCAGGCGGCGGGGCCGGATAGCGCGTTGTAGGGTGCGTGGCGCAGCCGGCGGCTGCCCAGAAACATGAACAGCGCAAAGGCCGCGAGGTAGGTCAGACCGTACCAATGCACGGCCACGGGGCCCAGCTGCAAGGCAATGGGGTCAATTTGGGGATGGATCAGCATGGCCCGCATTGTGCCCGTTGGAGGCATGGGCACTGTCGTGGAAGGCCATGAAACGCTCCAGGGCCGGGCTGCTGCGCTGCCACACCAGACTGGTCTCGCAGCCTGGCACCGCACCTTGCACATGACGGTAGACCACACCAGGCCGCTGGAACTGCTGCACGCTGGCCGGCACCCAGGCCACGCCCAGGCCGGCCGACACCAGATTCACAATGGTCTGCATCTGAATCGCCTCCTGCGCGACCACGGGCAGCTTGCCGGCGTCGTGGTACATGCCAAAGATGGCGTCAAACAGCGAGGGCACGATGCGCCGCGGAAAGGTCACCAGCGGTTGCGCCCACACGTCCTGCAGGCGCAAGGTCTTGCGCTGGGCCAAGGGGTGGGACTCCGGCAAGGCCAGCATCAGGGGCTCCTGCGCTATCGTCAGGCGCTGCAGGCCTTCGGTGGCAAAGCCACTGGCGTGCAGCACAAAGCCGGCGTCCACCTCGTCGGACTTGAGCAACTGCAGTTGCACGTCGCCCGTGGCCTCCACCAGATCCAGCTGCACGCCCGGAAACTTCTGGCGAAACGCCATCACCCACTGCGGCAGCAACGAGAAGCCGACCGTGGAGACAAACGCCAGCCGCAGCCGCCCCGACTCCCCCACCGCCAGCGCGCGCGCCTGCAACACCAGACCCTGGGCGCGCTGCAGCAGCTCCTGCGCCTGGGGCAGCAGCGCCAGGCCCTGCGGCGTGAGCTGCACGCTGCGCTTGGTGCGGGCAAACAGCGGCAAGCCCAGGCTGCGCTCCAGTTGGGCAATCGCCTGGGTGAGTGGCGGCTGCGTCATGTGCAGGCGCAGGGCCGCGCGGCCAAAGTGCAGCTCTTCGGCCACGGTGACGAACTGGCGCCACAGGCGCAGTTCTATCCAGGGCAGTTGCGGAGTTGGCTTATTCATATGTAAAACATATTAATACACCTTGAAAAACGGATTGGAACCAATCACCGCCAGCGGGCATACTGCGCCCAGCTTTTTGAACAACGCCACTTGGCACCACCCTGTGAGAGACCCCATGGACACCAAACCCGTCATCCTCAATCCCCGCAGCCAAAACATCACCCAGGGCAAGAGCCGCGCGCCGAATCGCTCCATGTACTACGCCATGGGCTACGAGGAAGGCGATTTCAAGAAGCCCATGGTCGGCGTGGCCAACGGCCACAGCACTATCACCCCCTGCAACTCAGGCCTGCAAAAGCTGGCTGACGCCGCCATTGCCGGCATTGAAGAAGCCGGCGGTAACGCGCAGGTGTTTGGCACCCCCACCATTTCCGACGGCATGGCCATGGGCACCGAGGGCATGAAATACAGCCTGGTGAGCCGTGAGGTGATTTCCGATTGCATCGAGACCTGCGTGCAGGGCCAGTGGATGGACGGCGTGGTCGTGGTCGGCGGCTGCGACAAGAACATGCCCGGCGGCCTGATGGGCATGCTGCGCGCCAATGTGCCTGCCATCTATGTGTACGGCGGCACCATCCTGCCCGGCAGCTACAAAGGCAAAGACCTGAACATCGTCAGCGTGTTTGAAGCCGTGGGCGAAAACGCTGCGGGCCGCATGACGGATGAAGACCTGCTGCAGATCGAGCGCCGCGCCATTCCCGGTACCGGCTCCTGCGGCGGCATGTACACGGCCAACACCATGTCGTCCGCGTTTGAGGCATTGGGCATTTCGCTGATGTACTCCAGCACCATGGCCAACCCGCATGATGAGAAGATGAACTCGGCCAAGGAGTCGGCCAAGGTGCTGGTGGAGGCGATCAAGAAAGACCTGAAACCGCGCGACATCGTCACCAAAAAATCCATTGAAAACGCCGTGGCCGTGATCATGGCCACGGGTGGCTCTACCAACGCGGTGCTGCACTTCCTGGCCATCGCCCACGCCGCCGGCGTGGAATGGAGCATTGACGACTTCGAGCGCGTGCGCGTCAAGACCCCCGTGCTGTGCGATCTCAAGCCTTCCGGCAAGTACCTGGCGGTGGACCTGCACCGCGCCGGTGGCATTCCGCAAGTGATGAAGACGCTCTTGGCCGCTGGCCTGCTGCACGGCGACTGCATCACCATCACTGGCCAGACCGTGGCGGAGTTGCTGAAAGACATTCCCGACGTGCCGCGCGCGGATCAGGATGTGATCCGCCCCATTACCAACCCGATGTACAAGCAAGGCCACCTGGCCATCCTCAAAGGCAACCTGAGCCCCGAAGGCGCAGTCGCCAAGATCACCGGCCTGAAGAACCCAGTGATGACCGGCCCAGCCCGCGTGTTTGAAGACGAGCAGTCTGCACTCAAGGCCATCCTGGACAACAAGATTGTTCCTGGCGACGTGATGGTGCTGCGCTACCTGGGCCCCAAGGGTGGCCCCGGCATGCCGGAAATGCTGGCCCCTACGGGCGCATTGATCGGTCAGGGCCTGGGCGAAAGCGTGGGCCTGATCACCGATGGCCGCTTCTCGGGCGGCACCTGGGGCATGGTGGTGGGCCACGTAGCGCCCGAAGCCGCCGCTGGGGGCGTGATTGCGCTGGTGCAGGAAGGTGACTCCATCACCATCGATTCACGCCAGCTGATTCTGGAGCTGAATGTGCCCGAGGCCGAGATCGCCAAGCGCCGTGCCGCGTGGACGGCCCCCAAGCCACGCTACACGCGCGGTGTGCAGGCCAAGTTTGCCTTCAACGCATCCAGCGCCAGCAAAGGCGCGGTGCTGGACAACTACTGAGGATTGAACCGCCCGGAATGCGCCGCAGTCCGCAGGATTAGCGGCGCTTTCGGGAGTTCAGCGTGCCAATCGCATCGCGGTTGCGGTCAATGCGGGCCAGGCGGCGTGCCTCTTCCTTTTCCATGGCTTTGCGCTTGGTGTAGCCCGACGCGTCGGCCCAGGCCCACCACGCGACCGCCATGGCAAAGGGGGACAACACGATCAGCCAGGACCAAGTGGCCACGGGCCCCATCTCCAGGTACTTCATGGCCAGCAAAACAAGTCCCAAACCTAAAAAATACATAGCTTTCTCCAACACCGGGGCGAGTCAAAATGGGAATGACAACTGTCAACCCGCTTCACTACAATAACGTTGATTAACTGTAACCCAACCCTCAAAGGCAAACAATGAAACGCTCCCTGTTCACTGCAGTCCTCAGCGCCACCGCGATTCTGTCCTGTGCCCCGGCTTTTGCCGATCTGGCCCTGGCCACTTCCAAAAACTGCATGGCCTGCCACGCGATCGACAAAAAACTCGTGGGCCCGGCCTACAAGGATGTTGCCGCCAAGTACAAGGGCGACAAGACCGCTGCCGACAAGCTGGCAGCCAAAGTGATCAAGGGTGGCAGCGGTGTGTGGGGTGCCGTCCCCATGCCCGCCAACACCCAGGTGAGCGAAGCCGAAGCCAAGAAGCTGGTGGCTTGGGTTTTGAGCCAGAAGTAAATCGCGCCCTGATGGTAAAAAAGCCCGCAGATGCGGGCTTTTTTGTGGGCGCTGACTGGGGTTAGTACGCCTGGCCCAATTGATCCAGGATGGCCGGATTCTCAAGCGTGGACGTGTCCTGCGTAATGGACTCGCCCTTGGCCAGGGAGCGCAGCAGGCGACGCATGATCTTGCCGGAGCGGGTCTTGGGCAGGTTCTCGCCAAATCGGATGTCCTTGGGCTTGGCGATCGGGCCGATTTCCTTGGCCACCCAGTCGCGCAACTCTTTGGCCAGGGCCTTGGCCTCGTCGCCGGTGGGACGGGGGCGCTTCAGGACCACAAACGCGCAAATGGCCTCACCGGTCAAATCGTCCGGGCGCCCCACCACGGCGGCTTCTGCCACCAGGTCGGTCTTGGACACCAGCGCCGATTCAATTTCCATCGTACCCATGCGGTGGCCCGAGACGTTGAGCACATCGTCGATACGCCCGGTGATGCGGAAGTAGCCGCGGTCGGCGCTGCGCACTGCGCCGTCGCCGGCAAGGTACAGCTTGCCGCCCATCTCTTCCGGGAAATAGGCTTTCTTGAAGCGCTCCGGGTCATTCCAGATGGTGCGGATCATCGACGGCCACGGGCGCTTGACGACCAGGATGCCGCCGGTGCCGTTGGGGATGTCCTTGCCCACCTCGTCGACGATGGCGGCCATGATGCCGGGCAGCGGCAAGGTGCAGCTGCCGGGCACCAGCGGCGTGGCGCCGGGCAGCGGCGTCATCATGTGGCCGCCAGTTTCGGTCTGCCAGAAGGTGTCGACGATGGGGCACTTCTCGTGGCCCACGTTCTTGTAGTACCACATCCAGGCCTCGGGGTTGATGGGCTCGCCCACCGAGCCGAGGATGCGCAAGGACGACAGGTCGGATCGGTCCGGGTGCACGGCGGCGTCGCCTTCGGCTGCCTTGATCAGCGAGCGGATCGCCGTGGGCGCGGTGTAGAAGATGCTGCACTTGTGGCGCTCGATCATTTGCCAGAAGCGACCGGCGTTCGGAAAGGTGGGGATGCCTTCAAAGATGATTTGCGTCGCGCCTGCTGCCAGCGGGCCGTAGGCCACATAGGTGTGGCCGGTGATCCAGCCGATGTCGGCGGTGCACCAGAACACGTCGCTGGGCTTCAGGTCAAACGTCCAGTCCATCGTCAGCTTGGCCCACAGCAGGTAGCCGCCGGTGGAGTGCTGCACGCCCTTGGGCTTGCCGGTGGAGCCGGAGGTGTAGAGGATAAACAGCGGATGCTCAGCGCCCACTGCCACCGGCGCACAGACCGTGCTCTTGCCGGCCAGCGCTTCGGCAAAGGTCTTGTCACGGCCCGCCACCATGGCGCAGGCAGTTGGCGTGCGCTGGTAGACGTACACGTTCTTGATCGATTCGCAGCCGCCCATGGCCAGCCCTTCGTCCACGATGGCCTTCAGCGGCAGTTCCTTGCCACCGCGCATCTGGTAGTTGGCAGTGATCACCGCCACGGCGCCAGCGTCGATGATGCGCTCCTGCAGCGCCTTGGCCGAGAAGCCGCCAAACACCACGCTGTGCGTGGCACCGATGCGGGCACAGGCCTGCATGGCGATCACGCCTTCCAACGTCATGGGCATGTAGACCAGCACGCGGTCGCCCTTTTTGATGCCGTCGGCCTTGAGCGCGTTGGCGAACTGGCTCACGCGGGCCAGCAACTCCTTGTAGGTCGTCTTGGTGACGGTGCCGTCGTCGGCTTCAAAAATCACCGCCACCTTGTTTTCGGTGGGCGTGCCGATGTGCTTGTCCAGGCAGTTGGCGGAGGCGTTGAGTTCGCCGTCGTCAAACCATTTGTAGAACGGTGCTTTGGACTCGTCCAGCGTGCGGGTGAAGGGCTTGTCCCAGACCACGTTTTCACGCGCCAGCCGGGCCCAAGTGCCGTCGAAATCACGCTCGAAGGCGTCGCACATGGCCTGGTACTGCGCCATGCCAGAAACGCGGGCGGCCTTGACCATGGCCTCGCTGGGGGGGAACACGCGGTTTTCAACCAGCAGGGATTCCATGGCGGATGGGGATGCACTCATGTTTTGTCTCCTCGGACGAATCAAACTGCACGCACTGTCGTAGCCTGCACTTACAAGCCACTGACTGGCGGCAAGCTTACAGCCGCAAAACCGCGCCAGCTGCCCGAAATTTATAGGAAATAGGCCCAATACCCTTTATGCATATGCACAAGCAGCTATCAATTAAATAGCAACTAGCGCCCCGTCATGTCGCCTGGAACCACCCACTGGTCGAACTGTTGGGCCGTCACATACCCGCTGGCAATCGCCGCGTCGCGCAGGCTGCTGCCTTCCTTGTGCGCTTTTTTGGCAATAAAGGCCGCCTTGTCGTAACCGATGTGCGGATTCAGCGCCGTCACCAGCATCAGTGATCGGTCCACCAGTTCGGCAATGCGCGCACGGTTGGGCTCAATACCCACGGCGCAGTGGTCGTTGAAGCTCTTCATGCCATCGGCCAGCAGGCGCACGCTTTGTAGGAAGTTGTGGATCACCATAGGCCGGAACACGTTCAACTCAAAGTTGCCCGATGCGCCGCCAAAATTGATAGCGACATCGTTGCCAAACACCTGCGCACAGAGCATGGTGAGCGCCTCGCTCTGGGTCGGATTCACCTTGCCCGGCATGATGCTGGAGCCGGGCTCGTTCTCGGGGATGGACAACTCGCCAATGCCGCTGCGCGGGCCGCTGGCCATCCAGCGCACGTCATTGGCAATCTTCATCAGGCTGGCCGCCAGTGTCTTGAGCGCGCCGTGGGCATGGACCAGGCCGTCGCAGCTCGCCATGGCCTCAAACTTGCTGGGCGCGGTGACGAAGGGATGGCCCGTCAGGTGTGCCAGTTCGGCCGCAACATCGTGCGCGTAGCCGGGCGGTGCGTTGAGGCCGGTGCCCACGGCAGTGCCGCCCAAGGCCAACTCATACAGGTGTGCGAGTGCGGCCTCGATGTGCTTTTGGCCATGCGCCAGTTGCGCAGCGTAGCCCGAAAATTCCTGGCCCAGCGTCAGCGGCGTCGCATCCTGAAGATGGGTGCGGCCGATCTTGACGATGTCGCGGAAGTCGCGCGACTTGTGTGCCAGCGTCGTCATGAGCACCACCAGCGCGGGCAGCAGCCGTTCACGAATCGCCGTCACCGCCGCCACATGCATGGCCGTGGGATAGACGTCGTTGCTGGACTGGCTGCGGTTCACATCGTCGTTCGGGTGCACCAGCCGCCCTTCCCCGCGTGGGCCGCTCAGCAACTCACTGGCGCGATTGGCCAGCACCTCGTTGACGTTCATATTGGTCTGGGTGCCGGAACCGGTTTGCCAGACCACCAGCGGGAATTCATCCGGGTGCAGGCCCGCCATCACTTCATCCGCCGCGGCCACGATGGCCTGCGTCTTGGTTGCGTCCTGCAAGCCCAGCGCGTGGTTGACGCGCGCTGCGCTGCGTTTGATCTGCACCAGTGCCCGGATGATCTCCGCCGGTTGGCGTTCGCCCGAAATGTCGAAATTCTGCAGCGAGCGCTGGGTCTGCGCGCCCCACAGCCGCTCGGCCGGTACCTCTATCGGGCCAAAAGTATCGCGCTCGGTACGGGTTTGGGGGTTCAGGGCCATGGTGCATGCGGCAGGGGCTGACCTGTCAAAATAGCGGTTGGAAGATTTTCAGCATAGTCCTCAATCAAGGCAATGTCCCGTCCAGGGAGATTGCCCTCACCCGCCAACTGCCATGACGACCACCATCCGCCAAGCCGACCTGATCGAATCCGTCTCTGCCGCGCTGCAGTACATCAGCTACTACCACCCCAGCGACTACATCGCCCACCTGGCCCGCGCCTACGAGCGCGAGCAAAGCCCGGCGGCCAAAGACGCCATCGCGCAGATCCTGACCAACAGCAAGATGAGCGCCACCGGCCACCGCCCGATCTGCCAGGACACCGGCATCGTCAACGTGTTCCTGAAGGTCGGCATGGACGTGCGCTGGGAAGGCTTTACCGGCAGCCTGGACGACGCCATCAATGAAGGCGTGCGCCAGGGCTACAACCACCCCGACAACACGCTGCGCGCGTCCGTCGTGGCCGATCCCGAATTCCTGCGCAAGAACACAAAGGACAACACGCCCGCGGTGATCTTCACCGAACTGGTGCCCGGCAACACCGTGGAAGTGACTGTGGCAGCCAAGGGCGGCGGCAGTGAGAACAAGAGCAAGATGATCATGCTCAACCCCGGCGACAGCGTGGTGGACTGGGTACTTAAGACAGTGCCCACCATGGGCGCCGGCTGGTGCCCGCCCGGCATGCTGGGCATAGGCATTGGCGGCACGGCCGAGAAGGCTGTGCTGATGGCCAAGGAAAGCCTGATGGACGACCTGGACATGTACGAGCTGCAAGCCAAGGCCGCCAGCGGCGCCACCCTCGACAAGGTCGAAGAGCTGCGCCTGGAATTGTTCGAGAAGGTCAACGCACTGGGCATCGGCGCACAGGGCCTTGGCGGCCTGACCACCGTGCTGGACGTGAAGATCAAGCTGTACCCCACCCACGCGGCCAGCAAGCCCGTGGCCATGATCCCCAACTGCGCCGCCACGCGCCACGCGCACTTTGTGCTGGACGGCTCCGGCCCCGTGTACCTGGACCCGCCATCGCTGGACCTGTGGCCTAACGTCAACTGGACGCCGGATTACAAACAAAGCAAAAAGGTGGACCTGAACACGCTGACCAAGGCCGAAGTGGCCAGTTGGAAGCCCGGCCAAACCTTGCTGCTGAACGGCAAGATGCTGACCGGCCGCGACGCCGCGCACAAGCGCATCCAAGGCATGCTGGCCAAGGGCGAGAAGCTGCCCGTGGACTTCACCAACCGCGTCATCTACTACGTGGGCCCGGTCGACCCGATCAAGGGCGAGGCCGTCGGCCCCGCCGGCCCCACCACCGCCACGCGCATGGACGGTTTCACCGAGATGATGTTGGCCCAAACCGGCCTGATCTCCATGGTCGGCAAGGCCGAGCGCGGCCCGGTCGCCATTGAGGCCATTAAGAAGCACCAGAGCGCCTACCTGATGGCCGTGGGCGGTGCCGCCTACCTGGTCAGCAAAGCCATCAAGGCCGCCAAGGTGGTGGGCTTTGAAGACCTGGGCATGGAAGCGATCTACGAGTTCGACGTGGTCGACATGCCCGTCACCGTGGCCGTGGACGCAGGCGGCACCAGCGCCCACATCACCGGCCCGGCCGAGTGGCAGAAGAAGATTGCGACGGGCGAGTTCAAGCAGATCCCTGTCACCGCGCGTTAAGCCTTTGGCCAGCACGGCATCCAGCCCCATCGGGGTCTTTGACAGCGGCGTGGGCGGTTTGAGCGTGCTGCGCGCGCTGCATGCCGAGTTGCCGCACGAGCGCTTTGTCTACGTGGCCGACGGCGGCCATGCGCCCTATGGCGAGCGCGATGACACCCACGTCATCGCGCGCTCGCATGCCATTGCCAGGTACCTGCTGGACCAGCACCAGATCAAGGCCCTGGTCGTCGCCTGCAACACCGCCACGGCCGCCGCCATCAAGCTGCTGCGGCGCGACTACCCGGAGCTGATTCTGGTGGGCATAGAGCCGGCGCTCAAGCCCGCAGCCGCGCACAGCCGGACCAAGCGCATCGGCGTGATGGCCACGCGCGGCACACTCAACAGCGAAAAATTCCAGACCCTGCTGACCACCCTGCACGGTCAGGCGCAGTTTGTACTGCAGCCCTGCGACGGTCTGGCCGATGCCATTGAACGCGCGGACGCTATCAAAACAGAAGCGCTTTGCACAGACTACACGAGGGCCATGGGCCTATTTGGCTTGAAAAATGATGCGATGGACACGTTGGTGCTGGGCTGCACCCACTACCCGTTTGTGGCCGAGCAACTGCACCGCCTGGTCGGCACGCAGGTGACGCTCATGGAAGGCGGCGCGCCGGTTGCGCGTCAGACCCGTCGGCTACTGGCCGAGCACAACCTGCTGCAACCCGCCCCGCCAACACCTGCCGCAGGCGTTGCCAGCGACTTCTTCACCACCGGCAAGGTCACACTGCTGGCCAGTGCCGTGGAACGCTGGCTGCAAGTGCCAGCCCCGGTCACCGCACTGCACATCGGCTAACTTGACAACGCCGCCCTCCCCCACGCCGGGACATCGGATCGCAGCAAGGGGTTGGGCTTCCCGGGGATGGCTCTACTTGGCCTGCTCGTTCCCGTAGGTCTTGACCAGGTAGTCGACGATGGCAGGCATGTCGGCGTCATCAATCGGTGCCTTGAAGACGCCCTTCATGCGCTTGACCATGGCATCCCAGTAGGGACGGGCAGCGTTCGGCGGCTGGTACAGCATGTACTCGGCCGAATGGCATGCCACGCAGTTGATCTGGGCCTTGGCATAGCCCGGCAAAGTGCTGGGCGTGAGTTGGACGCCGTCGGGCGGCAGGTCAATGCTCTTGGCAGCTGCCTGGGCAGCACCAGTGAACAACAAGGCCGTCGAGCAAATGGCTGCGGCGAGAATATTTTTGTGCATGGTGAATCCTTTCAGGCAGCAGAGACTTTGACCGACTCGACCACATTGCGCATGTAACCGGCGGGCTGCCACAGCGCTTCCATCGGCTGGCTCTGGCCCGAACGGTTCCAGGCACGCACGCGCAGGTCGTGCAGGCCTGCCGCAGGGGTAAATTCAAAGGTGAACTCGCGGAAGGAGTAGCGGCCCAGGTCCGCACCCAGCTTGGCGCCACGCCAGTTGGCGCCGCCGTCGGTAGAGTAGGCCACTTCGCGCACGCCCTGGCCACCGTCGAACGCAATGCCGCGAACCACGGTGCTCTGGCCCGCACGCAGGCGCGCACCGTCCTGCACCGAGGTGATGAAGGAGCGCACATTGAAACGGCCAATCGGCCGGGTGGCCGCGGGTGTCGTGCCCGGCTCGATGCAGGCGCAATCGTTGTCGGGTACGCGGTAGGCCGGCTTCATCCAGAATTCTTCAAAGGTCTTGTCCACCACCTCGATCTCGGACACATGCTTGACCCAGTAGGTGCCATAGTGGCCGGGGACGATCAGCTTGACCGGGTAGCCATTGAGCATCGGGATGTCGGCACCGTTCATCTGGTACGCCAGCATCACTTCGCCATCCAGCGCGTGGTTGACGTCCAATGCCTTGACAAAGTCGCCACCGCCAAACAGCGCGATATCCAGCCCGTTGAAGGTGACCTGGCGCGCGCTGTCCTTCAGCTGCGCCCGGGCCAAAATGTCTTTCAGCGGCACACCTACCCAGCGCGCATTGCCCATCAAGCCATTGCCAGCCTGGCCCCCTGTGACACGCGGGTTGAAAAAGCCACGGCCATTGCCCGAGCACTGGTTCACCGCCACGTATTCCACCGGCTTGAACTGCGTACGCAGCTCTTGCATCGACAACTCGAAAGGCTTGCCCACGGCATTGCCACCAATCTTGATGCGGTACTTGTCCGCGTCGATAGACATCGGGATACCGGCATTGTGGTAACGCACAAAGAAGGCGTCGTTGGGCGTGATGACGCTGTCGTTGAACAGCTCAAACGGCGTTTCCAACTGCGGCGGACGCGAGGTCAGCACAATCAGTGGCCGCTTTTCCGGGTAAGCCACCAGATTGCGTTTGCCATTGGCGAAAGGCTGCTCCATCGTGCCGGCGGCGTGCGCCAGGCTGCCGAGGCCGCCAGCCAGCATGCTGGCGCCACCGACCACCAGTTTGCGGCGCAATGGGTTATTGAGTTTTGTCATCTCAGCTCCTCTTCTTGAATTTGTCTTTAAACAGGATCACCGGTCTCGCGGGACCAGCGTCTATTACACGGTGGTACATGAAAAACCGCAACGGGAACTCTAGGCGGTTTACGCACCATCAACTTACCAAAAGGCGACAAAACATTCTCATTTCATGACTTTCAAGGACATGCTGAGAGGCGTTGAGTTTTGACTCTTTGGCTGGGTTGATTGGAGCAATCCTTGGGACCTATTTTTTCTCCAACAGTAGTTGAGATTTCGTCTTACTCATGGAATTGGATGGTGCAGTTTGAGCCCCTACGGTCATGGTTTCTCCTCTATCAGTGGTTGGCAAAGAACGGTGTGACAGTCGGCGGCCATGTGCGGCATGAACAGGAACCCTGTCTACAAGGTCGGCCTGAAGCCTTGCGCTTGTCCGGTTTGAAAGAGCCGCCATCTCGTAAAAAGGGCATTGCGTTAGTCATGGATCATGCATGCCACTTGGCCAGTATGTGCTTTAACTGTGCAAGCGCTTCGTCGAAATCAAAGCCATTGAGCGGTGCCTCTACGGCGGCCAATGCCTTTGCCAGGGCCGTACCTTCGGCGCGTTGCTGAATGTGCTCCAGCAGGTCGACAGCCTCCGCGTCGCAGCGAGTCAGCAACTGCTCCAGTTGTTGCAACGCTGACTGGAGTTGGTGGTGGGCACCCGGTGTGGACGTGTCCGTCGTCGAGGAGGGTAGATGGCCGTCCAGTTTGTGCAGGCCCGTGATGACCAGCTCCAGGGACCGAATAACGGCCTCCAGCAAGGCCTGTCGGGTCGCTTCGCTCGCGCCTTCCTTGCAGGCCCGCTCCAATGCCGCAGCCGCTGACTGCACCTCCAGAGCGCCAATATTTCCTGCGGTTCCCTTGAGTGTGTGTGCCACCCGTGCAGGTGCACTGGCATCGGCGCCCTGCAAAGCGGCCTCAAACAGACTGGCGAACGGGCCCTGGCTTTCTCGGAACTTCACCAGCAGGCGCGTATAGAGTTTGACGTTTTGCATGGAGATGGCCAGGCCGGCCTGGACATCAATGCCTGGCAGTTCCGGCAGCGCGTGCTGATCGGGGGTATCGGTCTGGTCCTGCGCCGTGCGGAGTGTTCTGGCAGATGGGGCGGCAGCGGCAGCCTGGGGTTGGGGCTTCACCCATTTGGCAATGGTGCTGAACATCAATTGCACATTCAGTGGCTTGGCAATGTGGTCCCACATGCCCGCCTCCAATACTTTTTCACGATCACCGGCCATGGCATTGGCCGTCATGGCGATGATGGGCAGGTCCTTGAAGGCCGGGTTCTTGCGGATTTCGCGTGTCGCGGTGTAGCCATCCATCACCGGCATCTGGCAGTCCATCAGCACGCCGTCGAAGGCGCCGTCCCGCGCCAGAATGTCCAGCGCTTCCTGGCCATTCTCGGCTAGCACGGTCTCGATATGGGCGCTGCGCAGCAACTCCAGCGCCAGCTCCTGGTTCATGCTGTTGTCCTCCACCAGCAACAGGCGGGCACCGGCCAGCTGCGCCATGGCATCGGAGTGGAGTTCGATTTTTTCGCTGGCACGGGTTTCAATCAGCGCACCTTTCCCGAGGGCCTCTCCGAGGGCCTCCAGCAGGGTGGACGGGTTCACTGGCTTGGTCAGCACGGAATGCAACAGCACGCCGCGTTGCTGGGCCGAACCGAGGGCCTCTTCCCGGCCATAGGCCGTGACCATGATGACCATGGGCACCTGCGTCAGCTGTTGTGTCTGCAGGCGCTGCATGGCTTCCACGCCATCCATTCCCGGCATCTTCCAGTCCATGAGAACCAGGTTGTATGGCAGGTTCTGTAGATCTGCCTGCGCGACCATGCGCAGAGCCTCCGGCCCGTTCAAGGCGACATCCACCTCCAGGCCAAAGGACTTCGCCATGGACGACAGAATTTCACGCGCCGTCGCGTTGTCGTCCACCACCAGGACGCGCACGCCCAAAAGCTCATCGGCACGGAACATGCGCCGCGCGTTCGGCGTTGCCTGAACGCCAAAACGCGCATTGAAATGGAAGACAGAGCCTTTCCCCGGCGCACTTTCCACCCAGATGCGCCCCTGCATCAGTTCCACCAAATTCTTGGAAATGGCAAGGCCCAATCCAGTGCCCCCGTACTTGCGGGTGGTGGAGGTATCGGCCTGGCTGAAACTCTGGAACATCTTGCTGCACTGTTCGGGGGTCATGCCGATGCCCGAGTCCTTGACCCAAAAATGCAGTTCGACGCCGTCTGCATCTTCGGCCCCTTTTTCGATGCCGACAACAACGTCGCCTTTGTCCGTGAACTTGACCGCGTTACTGCACAGATTGATCAGTATCTGGCCCAGGCGCAGGGGGTCTCCCCGCAGGGCGGTTGGCACATCCGGCGCGGCATTGAACAGCAGTTCAAGCCCTTTGTCTTCCGCCTTGATACCGACCAGATTCGCCAGGTTGTCCATGACGTCTTCCAGGCGGAAGTCGATGGTCTCCAAACCCAGCTTGCCGGCCTCTATCTTGGAGAAGTCCAGAATGTCGTTGATGATGCCCAGCAGGTTTTCACCCGCGCGATGCACCTTTTCGATGTAGTTGCGCTGCTTGTTGTCCAGAGGAGTCTGCAGCGTCAGATGCGACATGCCGATGATGGCGTTCATCGGGGTGCGGATTTCGTGGCTCATGTTGGCCAAGAAGTCGCTCTTGGCCTGGGTGGCTTCCTCGGCCAGTTGCTTGGCCTCAAGAATCCTGGTTTCGGTCTGCTTGATCTCGGTAATGTCCTGCGCAACGCCGTACATGGTGAGTGGCTTGCCGTCGGCATCACGTTCGATATTGGCAATAGCGCGCACCCAGACCACCTTGCCATCCAGGGGGCGCTTGTAGCAATAGGTGGCGTCGTAGCGCGGCAACCGCCCTTCCAGCGCCGCACCGTAGATCTTCCCGGTCTGTTCTGCGACGGCTGGATCGGCCGCTGCGATACGGTTTATCCACTCGTCTGCAAGGTGATATCGCCAGTTCGGCTTGGGTGGCTCGCCAAAGATTGTCGCCGCCCGCTCGGAACCGGTGTAGTAGTCAGGATCACTGTAATCAACGAACCAGTAACCCACTTTGGTCAATTCCAGGGCAATGTTGGTCAGGAAGTTGGTGCGCTTGAGTTCCTCCTCCATGCGTTTTCGTTCGGTAATATCCTGCAGCATCCACACGGTGCCCTTTTCCAAGTCACCCGGATCAATGGCTGCTCCGCTGAGTTGGCACCAGAAGCGTGTGCCATCGGCACGGACTAACTCCTGCTCCCGCTGGTGCATTTCGCCGCGCGCCAGCTGCCCGTACACTGCCTCCCCGCCCTGTGCGTAATCATCGTCAGACGCATACCAGACCCGGGTGGGCTGGCCAATCAGTTCCCCCTCAGCGGCGCCGAAAAGCACCTCCAGCTTGCGATTGTTGCGCACGATGATCCGGTTTCGGATGAAAGCAATGCCCAGCGTGGTGGCCTCGAACATGGCGGTTTGCTCGGCGTTGGCAAGGCGCATGGCTTCCTGGTTCTTTTGCCGTTCTGTCACGTCGTGAATCCAGCTGATCAGCTCGTTGGATTCACCCCGCGCCAACAGGTTGGCGCTAACCAGAACGCTGCGCAACGCACCATCCGCACGTACCAGTTCAGTTTCAAAGTCCGTGACGGTACCGTCGCGCAGAACCTGCTCGGCAAACTTCTTGCGGTTTTCCGGGTGGCGCCACAGCGTCGTGGAGTTGCGGCTCAGCAATTCCTCCCTGCTCATCCCCAGCATCTGCATGGTCTGGTGATTCACAAAGATGGGCACGCCATCCGCCGTATTGATGGAGACGCCAATCGGGCTGTTTTCCAGGATATTCTGCAGACGCATGCGTTCGTTGGTGCGCTCCTGCTCCGCCGCCTTGCGCGCGGTGATGTCCTCCAGCATCCACACCGTTCCCTTGGAGAAGTCCATAGGATCAATGGCCGCCCCGCTGATCTGGCACCAGAAGCGTGAACCATTGGCACGCAGGAACTCCACCTCTTGATGGTGCTGTTCTCCGCGCCGAAGCAGCTTGCTGGCCAAGCGAATGGTGTCGTCATATTGCGCTTCATCAAAATACCAGTGCCGGGTCGAACGTCCTATCTGCGAGCCCGCGTCGGCGTCGAATAGCAAGTCGAGCTTGTGGTTGCTGCGTACAACGGTCTCGTTTTTGATAAAGGCGATGCCCAGCGACGTGGCCTCAAACATGGCCGTCTGCTCGGCGTTGGCAAGGCGCATGGCTTCCTGGGTCTTCTTGACCTCGGTGATGTCGGTGGCAATGCCGCAGATGCCGTACACCTCCCCCGCTTCATTGATGAGCGGTGTCTTGATCGTCATGAACGAGCGCCGCTCCGATCCGTCGGAGTTGGGAAGAACCTCCTCGTAGGTAATGGCTTCACCACTTTGCATGACCCTGCGGTCAACCTCCGCAATTTTGTCCGCCACTTCTTTGGGCAACAGGTCATAGGTGCTTTTTCCGAGAAGATCTTTTTCTTGGATGCCCATGTACTTGGTGTAGGTGGCATTCAAGAGTTGATAGCGGCCCTCCCGGTCTTTGAGGGTGATGATGGACCCGATGCTGTCCACCAGGGTGCGCATCTGGCGCTGGCTGTTGCGGACTTCCTGTTCAACGTAGTTGCGCTCGGTCACGTCGCGCACAGCGGCACACACACAGGCGCCACGGCCATCGATGGCAGGAAGGTGTGACAGGTTCACCTCGATCGGAAATTCGCCGCTATCCTTGCGCTGTCCTGTCAGCGTCCGGCCGGTGCCACCCATCACACGTGAATGCTCAGTCTTCAAAAAACTCTGGCGCAGGGTGGGATGGTGGGCCCGTTTGGCCTCTGGCAGCAGCATTTCAATGGGCTGCCCGATAAGTTCATGCGCGGCGTAGCCAAACAGACCCAGCAGCTGCGGATTGGCCATGATCACGTGGCCTTGTTCGTCGACGACCACCAGGCCATCGGGTGCGGACTCGATGATGCTGCGGTACCAGGTTTCGGTCGCCTGGATGGCGTTCTTTTGTGCTTCCAGTTCCTCCGCCTGCTGTTCCAACGCGGCGGTACGTGCCCCCACCTGCTGTTCCAGCACACTGCTGTGGTTCAGTATCTGTGCTTCGAGTCGGTTGGCAGCCCGCGATACCAGCCACAGCGCAATGCAATAGCCGAGCAGGCGCAACACATGCCACTCCCACCATGTCGTATCCCACAGTGCGGATTGCTGGAACAGCAGCCCGCCACTCCCCATGACCAGGCATTGCGTGCAAAAGAGCAGGTTCGCCGCATTTCTGTCACGGCCATAGGCCAGTAGCAGCTTCAAGGCGGCCGCCAGCATCAAAAGTCCGCCGCCGCAATTGAGCAGCACCGCCGCCGAAGTGAACTGACCGTGCGCCTGCATGGCCGGCAATAGTTCCGGGAACAGCAGCGAGCCGGCCCCACACAGAGCGGCCCCTGTGCAGGCCAGTACGGGGCCGTGCCGGACGACAGCAGCGGGCAGACGTTCAGCTGCCCAGACCAGTGCGAACAACATGCCGCCATAGGCGGTTGCCGCACTGTGGAGCCACACAAAAATCTCACCCGGTGACATCAGCGCATGCAGTCCGTCCAACAGGGCCATGCCACTTAGCGCCGCCGCCAGCACGCGGTTGAAGCCGCTGCCTTCCCCCATGGCATCCAGACGCGTCAATACGTAGGCCACGACCAGGGCCACAATGCTTCCGCCCATTTCGATGGCGGTATGCAGAGGCAGATGGGGCATCTGTCCCAGCCCTTGCCATAGCAGCCGCGACACCAGTATCGATGCGCCGAGCAGCAGACAGAGCAGCAGGAGCCCCAGCGACGCCGTGCGTACAGGATGGCGCTCGATCGATCTAGACAGCGGGCAGTTATTCATGCATCTCCCTTTTCTATCATTCCTGTTGCGACATCCAGCCAGAGGAGTCCGACTGCCAGAACCTGGGCCTGCGATGCGGGCCCAGGCGGCGTATCAGCCTGCAACAAGCTTCAATCGCTGGGCCTTTTCGGCAATGGCCTCATCGTTGTCTGCAAATTTCAGCGCCACGTCGCGGAACTGCTCCGCCACCACCAGAAAAGCGTCGACGATATCTGGGTCGAAATGGCTGTCGCGTCCTTCGACAATGATGGTGACGGCCTTTTCATGTGGCATGCCCTCCTTGTAGACACGCCGGCTGATCAGTGCGTCGTAGACATCGGCGACTGCCATCAAGCGTGCCGAGATGGGGATGGCGTCACCTGCCAGGCCTTCCGGGTAGCCACTGCCATCCCATTTCTCCTGGTGGCTGTAAGCAATCTCCTTGGCGTAGTGCAGAAATTCCACCTCCAGGCCCAACTGGTCCTCGGCGTGCTGGATCGCATCTCGTCCCAGCTTGCAGTGCGTCTTCATGATCTCGAACTCGTGCGGTTCAAACCGGCCTGGCTTGAGCAGGATGCGGTCTGGAATACCCACCTTGCCAATGTCATGCAGGGGGGCTGACTTGAACAGGATGTCAATGGTGCGCTCGTCCAGAAAGCTGCGGAACCGGGGATGCGTACACAGTGCATTGGCCAGCAGGCGCATGTAGTGCTGTGTGCGGCGGATATGGTTGCCGGTGTCGTTGTCCCGGGTTTCCGCCAGGGACGCCATCGCCAGAATGGTGACATCCTGAATGGCGGCCAGCTCCCGGCCGCGGCGCTGCACTTCGGTTTCCAGATAGTCGTTCTTGTCGCGCAGGAAATCTGCGGCAGCCTTGACCTGCAGTTGCGTGGACACCCGTGCCAACAGGGTGGGTGGGTTGACGGGCTTGGTAATGAAGTCCACCGCGCCCATTTCCAGCCCCTTGGTTTCATCCTCCGTTGCCGTCATGGCAGTCAGGAAGATGATGGGGATATGCGCGGTGGCGGGATCGTCCTTGAGCGTCCTGCAGACGTCGTAACCGGACAGCCCCGGCATCATGATGTCCAGCAAAATCAAATCCGGCGGGTCCTGCGCTTGTGCTAGGTGGATTCCCTTTTCGCCACTGTTGGCGAGCTTGATCCTGTATCTGCTTTTGAGCAGGCCGGCAATCAAGGACAAGTTGTCCGGGCTATCGTCCACCACAAGTATGGTGGGTTTGCTAGTGAAGTCAAACGTGTCGGACATGTTCGTCTCCCGGTCAACTTTGAGCGGCCAACAACGCAATCGCCAACAGCAGGATGCTGACCTGACGGAAATGCGCTTCACTTGAAAAGGCTCGCGCCTTGGCCTGCTCCGGTTGAAGTGGCTGCGTGTTTTTTTTACGTGGCGTTACCATGGACTTCCCCTCCCGTATTCGTTGGCACTACGACTGTCGCTCCGTGAGCACGACCACGATGCGCACGCTCCCCGTCGACAACGTGACGGATATCGGCAAACCTCTGCCCAGCACCGCCGACACCTCAAACCCTCGGGTCTCAGGCACGTAGCGCAGCCCCGTCGGCAAGTGATCGCCATTGGCCGTCGTCAGGGTCACCTGGTCTGTCTCGTGGATCAGGCCCGACAACTCGGGCGGCAAGGGGAAGCTGAAGCCCACCCCCGTCGTTGCCATTTCACGCGGCGCATACACCGTCACTGCACCCGCCGCATTCGTGGTGGGCAGAGCGATGACGTTGACAACCACGTTGTCGGAAGTGCCTTGGTTGCCGCCGTTCTTCGACCAGAAAGCACCACTATCCAACGGCGTAATCATCGCCATGGTGCTGGCATTCACGCCATTGGCACTGGCCAGCATGTAGTTGCTGGCCAGCCCCCCGTTGTTTCCATTGCCCAGCGCATAGCCGCTGGCTGTCACGGGCACCGCATTGCCTGGGTTGGGGCTGGTGAAGCTCGCGCGGGCGTTGCTCGTATCCAGGGTCAGGGCCTCGCTTCCCACGCCCGTGCTGACGCTGCCCCAGTTGTTGATCGTCACGCTGGTCGAGCCGTCGTAGGTCTTGTCTTGCGCCGTCAAGCCGGTCACGCTGATGACTTTGGGGGTGATGGTGGCATTGCTGCTCGTGATCGTGCCGTTGCTGTTGGTGATGTAGTAATCACCGGCATCCGCACCGGCCAGCCCCAGATTGCTGACCGTGTAGCCACTGCCGGCATTGCGGCCGGTAAAGGCACCCACGCCTGATGCACTCACCGCATCCCCGGACACCAGGCCGCTGGCCGGCGAGACGACCAAGCCCGTGAGCGTGGTCGTGCCGTCGTAGGCCTTGCTCTGCGCGCTGCTACCCAGCGTCAGCGGCGCTTGGGTCACGGCCTGGTTGCCGGTGATCACGAGGTTGTTGCTGAAGTTGGCCGTGTTGCCCGAAACGGCGCCGGCCCCGGTGGCGTAGTTGCCGACGTTCAGATGCGAAGAGCTGCTGTAGGCCGCCGAGGTCGGCACCAGATCGAAGCTGGCCGAACCCGAGGCGCCATCCGTCACCGTGACATGCTTGCCCGTCTGGCTGGTCTGTGCCGTCAAATCGACCACCGAATTATTGCTGAGCATGTAGCCGGCGAAGGTCACCGTCGGCGTGGCGGCACTGCCATAGAGCGTGCTGGTGTTGCTGGTGCGGACCAGCAACTGATTGGCCGGTATGACGGTGTAATTGCCTGTGGCATAGCTGATGGCGTAGTTCGACGAGGTCAGGCCCGACGGCAGCAGCACATTGGCATAGGTGCCGGCGGGGGTGCCCGACCCATTGCCGACGATGTTGGTGCGGGCTATGTTCAGCGTGCCGCCCAGCACGCCCGCCGTAGCTTCCGTCTCGCCATTCATGAAGCCGCTGTAGTGGACGCCGTTGTAGCTAGTGTTGTCTGCCAGCGTGACGAATTGCGCGTCGTTGTTGGCCGTCACCGTCAGGGCAGCCTTGTTGATCGTCGCGGTCGTGGTCGCGGTGCTGACCCCCGCCAGCGTGTAATTGCTGGCCAGGCCTGTGCCGTCCGACAGGCTCAGGCCGCTGGCCGTCACCGTCTTGCCGGCACCCGCGTTCGGCGTGTCGAAAGTCGCGCCCGTCACATTTAGGGTCAGCGTCTCGGCGCCCACCATGCCGCTGGCGGACTGGCTGCTCAAGGTCGCCGCCGTCGTGCCGTCGTAGAGCTTGTTGTTAGCCGTGACCGCTGCCGTCACCGTCTTCGGCGTGATGTTGGCGCTCAAGCCCGTCGGCTGGGTCAGCGTGTAGTTGGCGCTGTCGCCACCGCCCAGGCTGTCCGTCGCCGTCACCGCGATATTGGTGTTGGCATTTTTCGTTGCAAACGTGCCGGCTTGCGTCAGCGTCACGGTGTCGACGCCCACCACGCCCACCAGCGTGCCGCCGGACACCGCGGCCGTCGTGTTGCCGTCATACACCTTGTTGGCCACTGTCGTGCCGTTCACCGTCAGTGCCTTCGGGTTCACTGTCAGCGTGCTGCCGGTGACGGCGGTCACCTTGTAGCCCAGAGCTTCTACCCCACCCACCGCGCTGGTGTTGTGCAGCGTATTGGCGGTGTAGTTGCCGCTGCTGGACTGGGTGCCGCCAACGCTGACTGTCGGCGCCGTGCCCCAGCCCAGCGTGTCGCCGTTGATGGCGCCGGCCCAGTTGCTGTAGGTCCAGGTCGGCGTGGCGTTGCCGTAGGTAATGGTCTGGGCATCGAGCGCGGCGGTGGCGGTCGGCTGCTCACGGTAGATGAGGTAGGTGCCGGTGGCGCCCAGGGGCGTCGTGTAGCTAGTGGTGGTTTCGTCGCTACCGTAGCGGTAGTGGCCCGAGCCGCTGCCACCGGCAAGCGCCACCGTGGTGGCCGGCGTGTTGGGGATGCTGCCGGTGTACAGCGTGATGCGGCCTGGCGCGGTGAGGCTCACCCCGGCATTGACCACGACATAGCCGCCCGTGTCCGTGTTGTAGGTCTGGGGCGCCGCGGTATTCACGCCGGCGTTCAGCACAATCGCGCTGGTGCTGTTGTCCGTAGTGCTGATGTTGTTGGCCACCGTCAGGTCGCCCGTGTCGGTCGTGACCAGCACTGGACCCGTACTGTTGATGCCGGTCGGGTTGACCGTGCCGACGGTCAGCGCCTGGCTGTTCTTGAAAGTCACCGCGCCCACGGCCGTGGCGTTGTCGTTGCCGGCGGCCAGGGTGTTGACCACGTTGTTGGCCGAGGTGCCCAGATTAAAAGTACCAGCACCCGCCGTGCCGTTGCCTTTGAGGGCCAGCTTGTCGGCCTTGATGCCGCCATTGGTGACGTCTTCGGTGGCCGCGCCGCCCGTCACCAGCTTCACGGTATTGCCAGTGTCGTCCAGAACGCCGTTGAGGTTGATGCCGCCGCTGGCCTGCCGCAGCGTCAGGTTATCGGTGAAGGCGATGGCATTGGCGGTGATCGCCCCCGTGCCATCGCTGCGGCCGATCAGGATTTCACCGAAGCCGTCCGCGAAGACGCGGCTCGCGCCGTTGAAGCGCGCGGCGGTCAGCTGCAAGGTACCGGCAGCGCCGCCCAGACCGATGGTGGTGCCGACGGAGAACGGCTGCAGCGTGAGCGTGCCCGCGCCGCTGATGGCATTAGCGGTCATGGCGGCGTTGAAGTTCATCGTATCGCCAGTCAGGCTGATATTGCCGGCGCCGGCAGTGATGGTCTCGCCACTTCCCAGCGTCAGCGTACTGCTTCGTAGCGCGATGTTGCCCCCGTTTCTGTTGAACTTGCCCG
>JACXTT010001206.1_pt1 | contig 43738 bp, 40 predicted proteins | sample 9270951 | NCBI WGS metagenome assembly JACXTT01 (sample SAMN15532306, study PRJNA645909) | rock metagenome | isolation source: weathered quartz diorite | place: Puerto Rico | collected 2017-06-21
GGCCGGTTTCGCCCATTTCCCAAAAGTTATCTTTTTTATTGCCTAAAAGGATACGGTCTTCGGGCACATATTGTTTCCAGTAATCGTATGCTTCCTGGTCTTTAGGTAAACCTTCTTTTTCATCGCCGCCAAAAACGGTTACATAAAGACGTTCCTTGTCAATTTTATAAACTTCTGTCAGCAGTTCCCAGCTCCAGGCAATGGCTTCCTTTTTGAAGTAATCTCCAAAACTCCAATTGCCCAGCATCTCGAACATGGTATGGTGATAGGTATCTATACCTACCTCTTCCAGGTCGTTATGTTTGCCCGACACACGCAGACAGCGCTGCGTATCGGCTACACGCGGAAATTTGGCCGCTTCCTCGCCCAAAAAAATGGATTTAAACTGGTTCATACCCGCATTGGTGAACATCAGGGTAGGGTCGTTTTTGATCACGATGGGAGCCGAAGGCACAATAACATGGCCTTTAGAAACAAAAAAATCGAGGAAAGCCTGGCGTATTTCGGTAGCTGTCATAGTTTGCAAAGATATAGTTTAGTCCGAAAGTCCGAAAGCTGTCTGCACCGTTGATAACAGCTGATTAATGATTTCGCCGATAGGCTTGCAAATATTTCGAACGCTTCAAATTTTGAAATTTATAATCGTTAAATTTGTTTTATGGAGACCTTAAAAATCGATATACAAAGCGACCAGGAAAAGAAAGTGCTTTTGGCATTTCTGGATAGTTTGAATTATCACTACCGGACCGATACCGACGATTACGTATTAACCGACGAGCAGGTTAAAAAAATGGTTCAGCGTAAAGCCGATTTTCTTGCCGGTAAAACTACTTCCCGTTCGTGGAACGAAATAAAACAGCGTTACGAAGGTGTTTAGTGTCGAATTGTTAGCGCAGGCAGAAGATGAGTTATCTGACGCATACGACTGGTACGAGCGTAAACAACAATCTTTAGGCAATAAACTCTATGATGAAGTAAATCATTACCTAACGCTTATTGAAGAAAACCCTTATCAATTTCCAGTAAAATATACTGAAGAATTACGTTCGGCCTCACTAAACCGATTCCCATATCTTATCTTGTACTGGATAGATGAATTAAACAATATCGTTTTTATTGTATCAATTTTTCATACCAGCAGAAACCCCAAATGGTGATATGTAAATTGTTCACTCATTGCCTCCATCCTAAATAAATAAAACCAACGCAGCTAAGTTCCGTTAAAGGATATTTGAACGTTTATTCAATGACCCCTACTATCCCCTACGGAAAAAATCATGTGGCCGGCTCGACCGCTGAATTAGATGATGCGTCTATCTACTACGAAATATACGGCACAGGCGAACCGCTGCTGCTATTACACGGAAATAACCAGTCTATCAGCGCATTCATCAACCAGATCAATGAATTTTCAAATCACTACAAAGTAATTGCGGTGGACACCCGTGGCCATGGGAACAGTGCCGATGAAAGCAACGGGCCACTTAACTATGAGCTGTTTGCCGGGGACATGAAGCGGCTGCTGGACGAATTACAACTAAAAAAGGTAAATATCCTCGGCTGGAGCGATGGCGGTATCACCGGGCTGATCATGGCTATGAAATACCCTGATTACGTGAACAAGTTAGCGGTGATGGGCGCCAATATTTTCCCGGCACCGGATGCATTGAAAGATGTGGTGTTCCGCGATGTAAATGAATTGATCGATGATATAAAAGATAATACTGATAAACCATCCGTCAATCAGAAAAGAATTTATGAGCTCGTTTTAAATGAGCCGCAGCTGGCATTTGATGACCTTAAAAAAATCAAAGCGCCAGTGCTGGTGATGGCCGGGCAAAATGATGTGGTGACTGAAAATCATACCCGACAAATAGCTGAAAGTATTCCGAATTCGCAACTGGTGATCTTTAAAAATGCCAGCCATTTTGCACCATATTATAACGCCGCTGAGTTTAACCAGGCTGTTTTAGCGTTTTTTAACCCGTGAATCCGAAATCGAACATTCGATATTCGAAATCAAAACTTACATTTGTGCATGCCTTACAAGGAACGCGAGATCAGTAAAATGTACTATACCATGGGAGAGGTTTCCAAACTCTTCGATGTGAACCAGTCGCTGATACGGTTCTATGAAAAGGAATTTGACATTCTGCAGCCAAAGAAAAATAAAAAGGGTAACCGTTACTTCACCCCCGAAGACGTTGAGAACCTTAAAATTATTTTCCATTTGATACGGGACAAAGGCTATACGCTAAACGGCGCCAAAGAGCACCTCAAAAACAACATGGGCGACAGCAAGGATAGCCACCGTGTTATCGACTCCCTCGAAAATCTCAAAAAATTCCTGCTCGAGGTACGCGACCAGTTGTAATTTACAATTGAAGATATATCTTTATAAAAAAAGAGGTGTCATGTTGAGACAAGCCCGCCCGGAGTTTATCGAAGGGAAGGGTGAGCGCAGGGGCCATACCCACATGCTTCGAGTGCCTCAGCATGACACCCTACCTATTCCATGCTCGCGAACCACAAAGGCGAAATACCGGTTGTTATACTTTTGCTGCCATTTTTATTTGGCATAGCATTGGGCCTTAACTTATTAGCCAGCACAAATCCAACCTTGCCAACAATCATTTTCATAATTCTTTGTTTAGCTTTCATCGCGCTTAATTTAAATTATAACGCGCTAAAGCTTTATAAATCACGATGGTTGGGTGGTTGCCTCGTTACTGTTGTTCTCATCTTGTTCGGATTGATCAACACCATCCGTTATAACGAACTAAACAATAACGACCATTTCTCAAAAACGCGGGCGCAGTATTTTGTTGTAAAGATCAGCAACGAACCAAATATCAAAAATGGTCTTGTCCGTTTTACGGCAGATGTGTTTGAAACCGTCAGTAACGGAAAGCGGTCTGCTACAAGCGGAACCTTGCTTATCGCGACCAAAGACACCAACGCAGTCAAACTTTATTACGGCGACGAGCTGCTGATACCCGCGAAATATAACCCTCTCGACCCGCCCTTCAACCCGGCAGAATTTAATTATAAAAAGTACCTCGCCAATCAAAACATCTGGTACCAGGCGTTTCTTTTTCCGAAGCAATTCGTTGTATTAGCCGCAAACAAAGGCAACCCGGTTATTGCATATTCACTGCGGTTACGACAACGCCTGGTTGAAAAGCTGAAGCGGAATATGCGCGATACTGACGCCGTGTCCGTGGCATCAACCTTAATTCTGGGCTACAAAGCCGATCTAAGCAACGACGTTTTACAGGCTTATTCAAAAACCGGCACAGTGCATGTGTTGTCAGTATCGGGCGCGCATGTGGCTATCATCTATATTTTGCTTGCGCTTGTGCTCGGCTTTTTGGACAGGTTCAGGTATGGCAAATTAATAAAGGCAATTACCATTATTACAATCATCTGGTACTATTCACTGCTATCGGGGTTTTCGCCTGCGGTTTGCCGCGCGGCTGTGATGATCAGCATGGTGATTATCGGGAAAACCTTCCGCCGGTATATCAACACATTAAACATCCTGGCGATTTCGGCTTTTTTATTATTGGTGTATGACCCGTTTTTTATCACTGATGTAGGGTTTCAACTCTCCTATCTCGCTGTATTTGGTTTGATAGTACTGCAGCCCGTTGTTTACGAGTGGTTTAAATTAAAAAACAAATGGGCCGATAAGCTATGGTCCCTCTGCTCAGTATCCATCGCCGCACAGGTAATTACGTTCCCTTTAAGCGCATTTTATTTTCACCAGTTCCCGGTGTATTTTTTACTCAGCAATTTGTTTATTATCATTCCTACCGCTGTTATCATGTATTCGGGTATTGTTTTTTTATTGCTTCCGCAGATACCTGTCATTTCAGCTTCCATAGCTTTTGTTCTTGAAAAATCGATCATCCTGATGAACAAGGGATTGGCCTTTATCGAACACGCTCCATATGCCAGTATCGGCGGGATATGGCTTACAACATCCGAGTATATTCTGCTGTTTATCATTATCCTATCGGCATTTTATTTTCTGTACGATAAAAAAGCCTGGCTGCTTAAAATAAGCGCGGTATGCACCCTCCTCTTTTGTGTGAGTGTGAGCGTAAAAAATATCCGTTTAGCACAATCCAACCAAATCGCATGGCTAAATCTCAAAAAGCATCCGGGAACAATTTTCAGGCATGGCCATCAGGCCATCGTTGTTACCGATATTGTCGCCACAGACAAAACTTATCAATATTCAATACAACCATACCTGGATAGTTGCCAGGTGAGTGGTGTAAAAATGATCGGTTTAGACCAGCCGATCAAAACACACTGGCTGGCAAAACAAAATAACCTCATCCAGTTTATGGATACCAAAATATTTATTTTTGATGGCACATATTATAATCCGCTTGCGGGAAAGCTGGTAACCGACTATATGTATATTACAGGGAACCCGGCATCGGGATTAAGCAGGGTCAATAATTATGTCGATTACCGCATGCTGGTCATTGACGGAAGCAATTCAAATCATTTGCTATACCAGGCTGAAAGCCAGGCAAATATTAAAAAGGCAAATTATAAAATATTAAAACGTAACAATTCGCTTATTTCGGTATCTAACTAAAGTTTAAAGTGAAAGAGTAATATTATTTGCAACTCATTCCAAAAAATCCTACTTTGTATAACAAAACCCAATTTATGAATATTAAACTTTTGAACGTTGCCCTGGGCATAGTGCTTACTGCAACAACCCTCGGCGCAAGTGCACAAAAAACTTACACATCAGGTATGGTGTCGTACTCCACCGAGATGCGCGGCCAAACCGCCGATGTAAAACAATATTTTACCCCCGATTCAACAGCAGCCTGCATAACAATGGGCCCGGCAAACATCAAAGTGTTAAGTAACGCCAAACATGATTATTTAGCCGTAGTATTGGACGTACCAGTGGCCTCTTTAAAAAAGGCCGGTATTGCAACGCCTTCCGAGCTTGAACAGGGCATGGCTGCTCTACCAACTTTCACTTACACCCCAACCGCTGAAACAAAGCAGATTTCAGGCTTTAAATGCAAAAAAGTAATAGCTAAAGACACCAAGTCGGGGAAAAATTATGATGTATGGATAACTAATGATATCAATGTTCCTCCAACAGCTTTCCAGCCATATTATAGTACAATAGGTGGATTTCCAGTACAATTTACTGCTTTTCAGCAAGGTCAGGAGGCGGTTATCACTATTTCGGCGGTATCTGATCAAAAGGCCCCTGCAGGTACATTTGCTATAGGCAAAGACTTTGAAAAAGGATCATTAGCCGACCTTAACCCAGGTGGTTAATTAATCGACGAATTTATTTTCAAAAGCCATTTGATCATCCATCAAATGGCTTTTTATTAGTTAAGTTTTAATTCGCGGCCCAGCGCATCAACCCAATCGGCAAATAAGCCGGATTCAAATTCAACGGCCTTTTTTGCATGCGTTTCCCAATCCGGGGAGAATTTCTTTAGCTGGGCAAGCATTTCTTCGAGGTGGCCTTCCTCTTCGAGAATAATCGATTTAACGTTAATCTTGCTGTCAGCTTTGTCGAGCGCATCCTGGTAAACAGGATACAATTCGTCAGCCCGTACCTCAATGGCATAGGTTACCAGCAGGTAGGCTGCAAAACGTAATTCACGGCCGGATAGGCCAAGGTCTTTTTTTAAATAACGGCAAACGTCAACATCCAGCTGGTTTAAATAATAACGGCTAAAAGCGGGGGCTATCAAATATTCAGCAGCATATGTCGGGCAGTAGTTGTTACCTGTTTTTTCGATTTGTTTTTTAAGATAAAAGGCATGACGGTGTTCCTCAGCGGCATGCTTTAATATAATATAGGTAACCGTAAGCGGGTCCTCACTTGCCGATATTTTGCGCGCGCCGGTATTTTCCATTAAGGATAAGGTGTTTAACCAGCGTGCATGTACTTCGTTATCGGCTATAATTGCAGGTAGTAATGTATTCAGTTCCATAATATTATTTTGCGATTTCACCGATAATCAGTGTAATCATATGTCTTCTAACGCTTGCTCAATTTTGCTGTAAATGTAAGCCAGTTCTTCGTTGGTAATGCAATATGGCGGTAAAATGTAAATAATATTCCCCAGTGGGCGCAGGATGATGCCGGCTTCCAAAAAATATTTGTACAGCGTGTCGCGCAGCGAGCTAAAATAAGACGTGCTTCCGCCCGTTTCCCATTCCATCGCTAAGATTGTCCCGGTTTGTCTTGTTGTTTTAATTTTCGGGTGATTTTTTATCTTTAATTCAAATTGCCGGTGTGCGCTTTCGATCCTCCGGATATTTTTTTCGGTTGATTCATCCAGGAACAGGTCCAAACTTGCCAACGCTGCCGAAATTGCAACAGGGTTAGCGGTGAATGAATGTCCGTGGAATAGCGTTTTCATCCTGTCGCTTGATAAAAAAGCATCATAGATATACTGCGTACAAGTGGTCAATCCCAGCGCCATGGTGCCGCCGGTTAGCCCTTTCGAGAAACACATAATGTCGGGCTGTTCATTTACGTGATCACATGCGAACCGCTTGCCGGTACGGCCGAAACCGGTAAACACCTCATCCGCTATCGTAAACACGTTATTCTCACGGCAATGCATCATCAATTCATTAAGGTATTTTGCTTCGTACATCAGCATCCCGCCCGAACCCTGTACCAAAGGTTCGAATATGAAACAGGCGAGGTCGGATTTGAGATTTGAGATTTGAGATTTCAGATCCTGAATATTCGACTCGTTTGGCAAATCAATAAACTCAACCTCAAATAACAGGGAATCAAATGCAGCAGTAAAAGCGCTGCGGCCGCTAACCGCCATCGCACCAAATGTGTCTCCATGATAGGCATTGTTAAATGCCAGCATTTTCGTGCGCCGTTCACCTTTGTTATGCCAGTATTGAAGGCACATCTTTATAGCCACTTCAACGGCGGTAGAGCCATCATCCGAGTAAAAGGCCTTTTGCTGATTATCCGGAAGGATTTTCAGCAACCTCTCAGCTAACTCCACTGCGCCCTCATGGGTAAAACCGGCAAAAATTACATGTTCCAGTTTTCCGATTTGCTCGGATACCTTTTTGGCGATATAGGGATGTGCATGTCCGTGTATATTTACCCACCAGGATGATACGGCATCAATGTATTTCTTGCCGCTTTCATCATACAGGCAAGCACCCTCACCCCGAACGATCGCCACCGGCGGCAATGCGGTTTGCATTTGCGTATAGGGATGCCATATTACTTTTAAATCCCGTTCAACAAGACTCATAAACTATTTTTTAAAAGTTTTACCACGTGCTGATCCGTCGGAAAAAGAAAATCTTCCGGTTGCAGATCAGCTATCTTTACCCAGCGGAACGACTGCAATACATCGCCCTCTCCATCAAAATCAAAAACTAGTGTCTTTATATTTAGGTTCAGTTCCGCGGTATTTTTTACAGTGTAATAAATACTCATAACCTGCGATTCATTAAACGCAGATTTTACAAAAAAGTCTGTGGTGTAAAAATGTGCTGTAACTTCAATTTCAACATTACACTCCTCTATAAATTCGCGTTTTAAGCCGTCAATAAGACCTTCGCCATACTCAAGGCCGCCACCGGGGAACTTGGTAAACCGGGTACCATACTCCTGTTCATCGCTGATCAGAATTTCATATTTATCATTGATCAGCAGTCCATATACGCGCACATTGAAAGGATACATTATTCGTAGTGTTTTTTGTTACGGAGTACTTTATCCATTGTCCATGCTATTTGTTCCGTTTTTGGCTCCGACCTTATCGGGCAATTTGGCATGCTGCAATAGTGACAGCATTGGGGAACACATGGATCGGTGTGGATAAACAGCTCCGTACGGGTGACTTCATTGTTGATCAGCTTATCCAAAAGTGTTACCTCCTCGTGCACCCTGTTCAGGTCGAAATAGTTTGGCAGGGTTAAATGGCAGTCAATATGTAATTCATTTCCATATTTTTGAGCACGGAAGTTGTGTATATCAATCCACTCCACACGCCGTTTGTCATTTAATATCTTTATCACTTCGGTAACCATCCCAAAATCGGCCTCATCCATCAACCCTGAAACCGACCGTCGAACCAGCTTATAGCCACTATATAATATATATATCGCAACTGCTATTGACAGGGCACTATCAAGCCACATTATTTTCGTTAAATCGATCAGTACCAACCCGGCCACCAGGGCTATACTCGTTATCATATCCGCAACGAGATGCCGGCCGTCTGCTTCAATAGTGATCGATGGCAATGATTTTCCCTTGCCAATCATATAATACCCCAGAGCGCCATTGATCACGCCCGTGGCGCCTATGATTGCGGCACCGGTCAAAAGATCGTGGATGTGACCAGGGTAAATAATACCGTAAACGGACTTAATGATGATAATGATTGCCGCTATTCCGATCAGTGAGCCCTCGAGAAAAACTGAAAAATATTCTACTTTTCCATGTCCGTAAGGATGATTTTCGTCCCGCGGCAGCGCTGCCAGGTAAATACTAAAAAACGCGAAGGAACTCGCCAACACGTTTACAATACTTTCGGCAGCATCGGTTAATACGAAATTTGAGGTTGTTAAAAAATATGCCCCAAATTTAGCCAGCATCAGGACGATACCGGTAATTAATGCTATCAGTATTATCCTTTTTTGTTCTCTCAAGACGTTTTTATTTGCGGGTCAAATTTATAAATTTAAAGCAGAAAGCTTGAGGCATAAAGCAGAAAGGCGGTTTGTATAAAACATTTAAAATTGCTTTAAGCTTTGTGCTTTCCGCTTTCTGCATATTTTCTATCTTTGCCGCGATATTAAAAAACGATATGAGTGCATTAAGTAACAGGATAAATAATCTGTCGGAATCAGCTACGATTAAGATGGCCAAAATGGGCCGCGAACTTGCCGCTAAAGGGGTTGACGTGATCAGCCTGAGCTTCGGCGAGCCCGATTTTCATACACCTGAACACATAAAGGAAGCCGCCAAACAGGCGATGGACCAAAACTTCACCTATTACACACCCGTTTCCGGTTACCCGGAATTAAGGAAAGCGGTTGCTGCCAAACTTAAAAACGAGAATAACCTCGATTACGACTTCAGCCAGATCGTAGTTTCAACAGGCGCCAAGCAAGCTATTGCCAACGCGGTACTTTGCCTGGTAAATCCCGGTGAGGAGGTTATTATTCCTACGCCGTACTGGGTTTCGTACTCAGAAGTTGTAAAGCTTGCCGAGGGTGTAAGCGTATTTATTGACGCCCCTGTTGAGCAGGATTTTAAAATTACACCGGCGCAATTAGAAGCAGCGATCACGCCAAAGACCAAGCTGTTTATGTTTTCGTCTCCCTGTAACCCAACAGGCAGCGTTTACAGCAAAGCGGAACTGGAAGGCCTGGCGAAGGTATTCGAAAAGCATCCACATATTTACATCCTGTCGGATGAGATCTATGAGCATATCAATTTTGTTGACAAGCACGAATCTATTGCCCAGTTTGATGCGATCAAAGACCGTGTGGTAATTATCAACGGCTTCTCGAAAGCATTCGCCATGACCGGCTGGCGCATAGGTTATACTGCCTCAAATAAAGAAATTGCCGCAGCTTGCGACAAGATGCAGGGACAGATTACCTCAGGCACTTGCTCTATTACACAACGTGCAGGTGTTGCTGCTTATGAAGGTGGTTTAGCGTCTGTTTTGGAAATGAGGAGTGCATTTAAAAAACGCCGCGACCTGGTTTACGGACTATTGAAAAATATAGAAGGCATAAAAGTAAACCTTCCCGAAGGGGCATTTTATTTCTTCCCTGATGTTACTTCGTTCTTCGGAAAAAGCTATAATGGCAATACTATTAACGATGCCGACGAACTGGCTATTTATTTGCTGGAAGAGGCGCACGTTGCCACCGTTGGCGGTGATTCATTCGGCGATAAGAAATCAATCCGCATATCTTATGCAGCTGCTGAAGACAAGTTAATTGAAGCGATGACACGGATCAAAGCCGCGCTCGGAAAACTGAAATAGAAAAATTTCACAATGAATAACATAAAGAAGCCCCTTATCAAAGTGATAAGGGGCTTCTTTTTTGACCATTTTGGTCATTATTGCATCCTGAATTACAATCCGAATGCATAGGCTACGCGTAAGCCAACAAGTCCATAATTATTACCCTGACCCGAAAAATTTTCGTAACGCACACCTACGTCGATGGTTTTATTTGCAAAACCGAGAGTTGGTGCAACAATTAACTTGGTATTGCCGCCGCTTGCAGTTTCAAAACCTGCGCCCGCTTCAGCACCAAAGTAAAGATCAGACGCGAAAAAAGCTTTGATACCGGCTTTTAATGGCACAATTCCAATGTTTGGGTATTTAACGCCGGATACGCCCGGAACTTCCTTACCAAACATATTGTAATAGCCCGATGTAAGGGTTAAAGCCAGGTTTTTGTCTGCATCGTACTGTAAACGTGCAGTGCCACCCAGTTCAAAATTTGAAACGTTATGCGCGTTGCCGGTTGGTGCACCAGCTTCAACACCTATACCTAACCGAAACCTGCTGTCCGGAGCGGTAGAAGTGGTTGATTGCGCATTTACATTGCCCGCGAAAAATAGAGCTGCCGCGCTCAATGCTGCTGTTATTAATTTTGATGACTTTTTCATAATTGTTGTTTTTGTTTGTTTTTGTATAATTATTTAACCACCAGTTATCAAAAACTTTGCCATTCGCGCTCATTTTAGGCACATTTCATTGAAATCTGAACATTACAATAAATTTTATTGATCTCGTTGTTAACAAATGTTAACAGCTTACAGACTGATAATCAAGGGTGTTTCGGTAAGCTTTCAGCAACCACAGCCGGGCAAAAAATTCCGGGGAATTTCTCGCAAAAAAAAACAGCTCAAAAGGGCCGGGAGCGCTTTTGAGCTGTTTTTGGATGATATAAAGGCCGAAAAAAGACTTCCGGTTATGGTTGTGAATCGTGATCTGCGTCCGGGTGATAATTTTTCTCCAGTTCGGCCAGTTTTCTTTTTCCGTATGAAACCTTGGTAATTGAATAGAACAATACAGGAACGATAAACACCGCCAGCGAAGTAGCTGCAAGCATCCCGCCAAACACGGTCCACCCTATGGTTTGCCTGGCCTGCGCGCCAGCGCCTGAAGCGAACACAAGCGGCAATACACCCAATATAAATGCCATTGACGTCATAATGATCGGGCGTAAACGTAATTTAACGGCTTCAAGGGTTGCTTTTTCAAGCTCCATTCCCCGGTCAACACGCTCTTTGGCGAATTCAACGATTAATATGGCGTTCTTCGCGGCCAAACCGATCAGGGTAATTAAACCGATCTGCGCATAGATATTATCGTCCAAACCTGGGTTAAAGGTTAAAAACAATATCGCCCCAAAGGCACCGAGCGGCACGGCTAGTATTACCGAAAACGGTACCGACCAGCTTTCGTACAAAGCAGCAAGGAACAGGAATACGAACCCGATTGAAAGCATAAATATATACACGGTTTTTGAGCCGGATATAATTTCCTCGCGGCTAAGGCCTGCAAACTCGTACCCGAAACCTTCCGGTAATGTTTGGGCGGCTACTTCCTGCAATGCTTTGATCGCGTCGCCGCTGCTGTAGCCCGGTGCAGATGATCCATCGATCTCGGCTGAACGGAATAAATTGAAATGCGATATTAAAGGTGCGTTCTCAATAAGCTTATATGATGTCAGCGTACTCAGGGGAACCATCGAACCCGCCTGGTTACGAACAAAGTACTGTCCTATGTTTTGAATATTGGTACGATAGTTTGTATCGGCCTGTGCCACTACGTGAAAGTTTCGGCCATAAATGGTAAAGTCATTAATAAATGCGCTGCCCATATACGTTTGCAATGCCGTATTGATATCGGTAATGGATACACCTAATTTTTTAGCCTTTTCACGGTCAATTGTTAATTGATAAGCCGGCGTCCGGGCAGTAAAAAAGGAAAAAGCTTTTCCGATTTCAGGCCTTTTATTAGCTGCCGCAATAAAGCTTTGTAGTACTTTTTCGAAGTTTTTAATATCTCCGCCAGCCTGTTTTTCTTCGAGTATAAATGTAAAACCTGCCGAACTGCCTAAACCGGGGATAGCCGGTGGAGCAATAACCACTACGTTTGCCTCTTTATACCTGGCCAGTTTTTTTTGAATATTGGCTATCACGCCAAATATTTGCTGCGATTTTTTCTCGCGCTGATCCCAGGGCCGCAACTGGCAAAATATGGTCGCACTGTTTGACTTACTTGAAAAACTTACTGCATTTAATCCGCCAAGCGCCGCGTAATGATATATTTCGGGAATGCTATCGAGCGTCTTCATCATCTGGTGAAGCACTTCAACCGTACGCCGGGTTGAGGAAGCTTCGGGCAAATCGTAGGTAACATAAATACGCCCGTCATCTTCTGTCGGGATAAAACCGGTTGGTTTGGTTTTAAATAAAAGAATAGTTCCTACTACAATACAAACCAGTATAATAACCACAAACTTTGAATTTTTTATACCACGATGAACGCCATTGCGATATTTACCTGTAGTCCTTTCAAACCATTCGTTGAATAAGAAGAAGAATTTATCGAGGCCTTTTGATTTCTTATCCAGTTTATGTGGTTTAAGCAATAGGGTACATAATGCCGGGGTGAGCGACAATGCCACGAACGCCGATATCAATACCGATATCGCTATCGTAATAGCAAATTGCTGATAAAGCCGGCCCACTATTCCCGGTATAAACCCAACCGGTACAAACACAGCAGCCAGGATAAGTGCGATGGCGATAACCGGCGCGGATATATCACGCATAGCGTGAATAGTTGCGTCCTTGGGTGACATGCCTTGTTCATCAATATAGTGCTGCACGGCCTCGACCACCACGATGGCGTCGTCCACAACAATACCAATGGCCAATACGAAACCAAACAGTGTTAACGTATTAATGGTAAAGTGGAGCGGTATAAAAAATATAAATGTACCTATAATGGATACCGGTATGGCAAGCACTGGTATTAGCGTGGTGCGCCAGCTTTGTAAAAACAGGAATACTACTACGATAACAAGTGCCAATGCAATTAACAGGGTAATTACCACTTCATGAACAGAAACCTTAACAACTGTTACCGACTCAAATGGAACTACATAGTCAATGTCTTCTGGAAAGCTTTTCTTAAGTTGCTCCATAGTGGCATAAACAGCGTCGGCAGTTTCGACCGCGTTACTGTTTGGCGCCTGGTAAATGAGCAGGTAAGATGCCCGCTTACCATCCACAAACGAGTTACCCGCATAGTTAAATTTACCCAGTTCAACGCGGGCTATATCTTTCAAATGCACCACTGCTCCGCTTCCCGGCAGTGTTTTTACTACAACGTTTCCAAATTCAGCCGGCTCGGATAAACGTCCCTTTACCAAAACGGTGTATTCAAAAGCCTGCTCCTTTTCCTGTGGCGTTGAGCCGACTGAACCCGCCGCTACCTGGGCGTTTTGTTCCTGTAATGCGTTGGTCACATCGGCGGCAGTCATGTTAAGCGCGGCCAGTTTATCCGGCTTGAGCCAGATACGCATACTAAAGTCATCGGCGCGGGTAAATACATCTCCCACCCCTTTTGCCCGCAACAGCGCGTCACGAACAAAAACATTGGTATAATTATCAAGAAACGTTACATCGTGCGAGCCTTTAGGAGCGTATATAGCTACCAGCATCAATATACTGGGATTACGCTTACGAACCGTTAACCCCAAACGCTGCACTTCCTGTGGCAAGGTTGGCGTGGCAATTCCCACGCGGTTCTGCACATCAAGCGCGGCTATATTGATATCCGTACCCACCTCAAAATTGGCGGTCATGCTCATCTGGCCGTTGCTTGTGCTGTTACTTTGCAGGTAAGTCATGCCGGGCGTACCGTTAACCTGCACCTCGACGGGTGTAGCAACGGTTTGCTCCACAGTAAGCGCGTCAGCTCCTGTATAGGTACCAGTAATGTTAACTGTAGGCGGACTAATTTCAGGATATTGCCCTACCGGCAGCGAGGTCATGGCTAATATCCCGACCACCACTATTACTATTGAAATAACTATAGCGGTAACTGGTCTGCGTATAAAGGTTTCTGCAATCATGCTGTGTTCGTTTGTCTGTTATTTACCGTGGCTTGCTTATTTCGATGAGCTCTTTCCGGCCGGAGCGGCCTGGCCTCCAGGATTGCCTAACGTTATTTTACCCCCATCGCGCAGGCGCTGGAAGCCATCGGTTATTATTTTATCGCCTTCTTTTAACCCGTTCATGATAACAATATTGGTCCCTACCCGCGGCCCAAGAGTTACCTTGCGCTGTTTAGCGATAGTATCCCGTGCGGTGAATACGAAAAACTCTCCCATTTGCTCGGTTATAGCCTTAAAAGGTATTTGGATGCGGTTACCCGAATCGTTATTTAATACACGTAATACACAGCTCATTCCGTCTTTAAGCATATCATTGTCGTTAGGGAATTGTATCCGTACTTTAATGGTGCCGGTTTGGCTGGTTACACCGCGGTCAATGGCTAAAACTTTACCCGGACGGCTGTATTCGCTGCCATCGGATAGCTGCAGCTTAAATGTGGAATCGGTGCTGCTTTTTTGCAGCTTGTAAAAGCGGTTAATATCCTCTTCATTAATAACGACATCCACCGCTATCGGGTTTTCGGTAGAAATAGTGTTTAACAACGTAGAACCCGGCGATACCTGCGCACCCAGCTTTACCTGCGAAATACCTATCCGCCCGGTAAACGGTGCGGTAATAATTGAATAAGAGAGGTCGGTTTTAGCTGATAATACCCCTGCCCTGGCAACGGTCACCTGGCTTTTGGCGGTTTCGTAAGTGGCTTCTGCCTGGTCGACAGTTTGGCGTGCTACTGCATCGTTTTTCAGCAGCATATTATACCGGTCGACATCCTTTTGCGCCTTCACCAGGTTGGCGCTTGCGCTTTGGAGGTTGGCCTGCGCCTGGCTGTAGGCAGCCTGGTACTTACGCCGGTCGATCTCGTAAAGCTGTTTTCCTTTAGACACCACTTCGCCTTCTTTAAAAAATATCCCGGTGATAAACCCTCCGACTTCGCTGCGTAGCTCAACCGTATTTAACGATACCACAGACCCCTGGTATTTATCATAATAAACAGCTTCGGCTACTTTAGCATCGGTAACGTACACAGGCGTTGGCGGCAGCGCCGCAGTTTGCTTGGCTTGCTGGTGGCACGACGACCATATTAACCCGACAAAAGGCGTCATCCAAAGTATAGTTCTAGTTTTCATATCAATTTTATTGTGCACCAAGAGTACCCAGCGCTTTCTGTAATTCGATTTTGCTTGACAACAACTGGAATAATGAGTTATAATAATTTAGCTCTGCTGTCCGCAGGTCGGATTGCGACACGATAACATCAAGATAGGTTTTTATCCCCTCCCGGTATTGAAGGCTCACTATTTTATACACGTCCTTTGCGAGGTCGACGTTTTGCCTGACCAGTTGCCAGCTGGTATAGTTGCTTTTATAACTGGCCAGCGCCTGTATGTACTCGGTATTGATGGTGTTAGCTGAGTTTTCTATATCGAGATTCGCCCTGTCAACCTGTAGTCTCGCCTTGCTTAAGTTTTGCAGTCGTTTTGTTCCTTGAAAAATAGGCAACGAAAGCGAAAGTCCGGCATACGCATTTGGAAAAGACCGGCTGTAAAGGTTTGAGAACTTATCGCTTAAATAAACCAGGTTATAATTCCCGAATGCCGACACCGATGGTAAAAATCCCCACCTGTAATAGTTTACATTTACGTCCCGCAGGTTTTTTTGTGTTTGCAGCAACCGGTATTCTATCCGGTTGTTCACATCCAGTTTCTGGTTGGTATCAATATAGGTTTCCTGTTCAAAACGTGTTGAATCGTAGGACAGGATGATATTATGATCGCGGTTGATGCCCATTATCTGTTTCAGATATGCAAGCTTGCTGTTAATGGCTTCGGCAGTTTGCTTGCGCGTAGCAATCGAATTATTGAGCGCTATAGTTGCCTGTTTATAGTCCGTTTTATCCGAAACGCCTGCCTGGTACTTATTATAGGCGTCTTTCAAGCTTCTTTGAAGCCTGGTGATATCTTCGTTCAAAATATCAAGCTGCTTTTGCGACAGCAGCACATCAAAAAAAGCTTTGCTTACGTCAGACACAACATTAATCTGGCTGCTCAAGGTATTATCTTTATAATACTGACGTGAATATTTTGCCGCCTTCGCGGCCTGCAGCACATCGTTATTGTATATCACCTGGCTGGCCTGTAAGCCCAGTGTAGAAAAATTATCGATATTGGTGGTCGCAGGCAATGCTGCACTACCCGTGGTAGCCACAGGGCTGCCCTTAAAATAACGCTGATATTGCCCGGAAGAATTTAATTGCGGCAGCCAACCTGAAAGACCGATATTAATATCTTTTTCATTTATCTCCTGGTCAATCGATGCTTGCCGCACAACCGGCTGATTGCGCAATGCAAACTCAATACATTGCTTTAAAGTAACAACGGTGTCGCCTTTTTGCGCAAACAAAACAGAGGGTACAATAAATGTTGAAATAAATAACACTAAACGGGCAGTTTTTTTCATGCGGCAGAGTATTCGTCCATCTTATAAATACATTCTAAAAGTATCTTTCCTCAGAAAACTTACTGTATTATTTAAGGGAATGCGAATATCTCACATTTTGAACTACATTAAATATTCACAACGAAATTTTTACGCACGGGCGATAAAACCCTCATATAATCAGGCTGTTTTTCCATTTTTCTCAAAAAAATACAAAATTATGGCACGGAATAAATAAAAAATTTAATTAATTTGCCGGTTGGGAAGCAGTTCACTTTTGAAGTAATTTAAAAAAAATTGCACCTAACTCATGAGTTTTTAGCGAATTCATGGTATTTTTACAAAAAATTTAAGCAGGGTTAATACATGGTTAAAAGACTACATGATAAAATAGCTCAATTCCAGGATGCGAATACCATCCGGGAAATGGGACTATATCCATATTTCAGGCCTATTGAGTCTGGACAGGATACCGAGGTTATTATCGACAATAAGCGTGTATTAATGTTTGGTTCCAATTCATATTTGGGACTCACTAATCATCCTAAGATAAAGGAAGCATCAAAGAAAGCAATCGATAAATACGGTACAGGCTGTGCAGGGTCAAGATTTTTAAACGGAACACTTGATATACACATTGAATTAGAGAACAGGCTTGCCAATTACGTTGGCAAAGAAGCTGCTGTTTTATTTAGCACCGGTTTCCAGGTTAACCTGGGTGTACTGTCATGCGTAACCGGCCGCAACGACTATTTGATATTAGACGAATATGATCACGCTTCATTAATTGATGGCAGCCGTTTATCATTTTCAAAAGTTATTAAATATACCCATAACGATATGGAAGATCTTCAGCGCAAGCTGAGCATCTTGCCTGAAGAAGCGGTGAAGGTAATCGCGGTTGATGGTATATTCAGTATGGAAGGCGATATTGTTAAACTTCCGGAAATTGTAAAGGTGGCTGAACGTTTTGGCGCGAATATAATGGTCGACGATGCCCACAGTTTGGGTGTAATTGGCCATAACGGCGCCGGTACTGCTTCGCATTTCGGCCTTACTGACGATGTTGACCTGATTATGGGAACATTCAGTAAATCGCTGGCATCGTTAGGTGGGTTTATCGCAAGTGATGCGGCTACAATCGACTATCTGAAACACCGCGCTCGCGCACTTATGTTCAGTGCAAGCATGACCCCGGGGTCAGTTGCCAGTGTAATTGCGGCGCTTGACATCATCGAATCGGAGCCTGAGCGTATTACTAAACTATGGGATAACACCAATTACGCTATGAAACTTTTGGTGGAAGAAGGTTTTGATCTGGGCCCTACTGAAAGCCCTATCCTGCCGATATATGTTCGGGATAATCATAAAACCTTCCTGGTAACAAAACATCTGCAAAATGCGGGGATATTTGTTAATCCAGTTGTTTCGCCGGCTGTGCCTTCTGACTCTTCGCTGCTGCGTTTTTCATTAATGGCCACGCATACTTTCGAGCAGATTGATGAAGCTGTAGAAAAAATTGCAAAAGCATTTAAAGAAGTTGGCGTAACATCCATTAAAGAAAAAATATGATCGAAATAAAACCGGTTTCCAAAAAAGAACTGGCTTCATTCATAGATTTCCCACACGACTTATACAAGGGCGACCCGAATTATGTACCCGAGTTGTTTATTGCCCAAAAGGATCTGTTAACAACACATCCTTTTCATAAACACTCGTCGCTTCAACCGTTTTTGGCCTATAAAAACGGCAAAGCTGTTGGGCGTATTGCAGCTATATTAAACAATGCCCATAACAACTTCAACAAAGTCAATGACGGTTTTTTTGGGTTTTTCGACTGTATAAACGACCAGGAAGTTGCAGATGCTCTTTTCACCACGGCCACCAAATGGCTTAAAGACAAGGGTGCCGATCAAAAATTTATAGGGCCGGTTAACTTCTCAACAAACGAAGCGTGTGGGTTGTTGATCGAGGGCTTCAACAGTCCACCGGTTTTAATGATGACTTACAATTATCCGTACTATACGGAATTGATTGAAAAAGCAGGTTTTCACAAACAAATTGACCTGATTGCGTGGCATTGGCAGGGCGAAAATTACGACGATAAGTCGGTAAGATTATTAACTGCCCTGCAAGAGCGGCTAAAGCGAAGCAATATTATTATTCGTAAAGTAAACCTTAAAAATTTCAAGGAAGAAGCGGCCAAGCTTCGCGAGGTTTATAATTCGGCATGGGATCAAAACACTGGATTTGTGCCATTAAACGATGACGAATTTGACCACTTAGCCAAGGACCTGAAATTGATTTTAGATACAGACTTTGCGCTGGTAGCAGAACAGGACGGAAAAGTTGTAGGCTTCGGACTGGCCCTGCCTAACTTTAACGAAGTATTAATTAAGGTTAAGCGCGGCAGATTGTTGCCTACCGGGATATTCCAGATCCTGATGAACAAAAGCAAAATAAAAAGTATCCGTATATACGCACTTGGCGTGATTGACGGTTACCGAAAAATGGGCATTGAAGCCTGTTTATACGGCACTATTATAAGAGAATATAAACGTAAAGGTTTTGAACATGCCGAAGCCGGATGGACGTTAGAACATAATGACCTTATAAATAATGCCATCTTAGCCATCAAAGGCGATCCCTACAAAAAATACCGTATTTACGAAAAAGCGCTATGAAGGAACGGGTACTGATCACCGGCGCAAGCGGATTTGTAGGGTACCATTTAATTCAGGAAGCACTAAAAAACAATCTCGAGGTATTTGCGGCGATCAGGAAAAGCAGTAAAACAGAGCATTTGCGGGATCTGGATATTCAGTACACCTATCCCGACTTTGATGATGTAAGTTCGCTTATTGCCGAAATAAAAGAAAGGCAATTTGACTATGTCATCCATGCGGCAGGCATCACCGCAGCCCGGTCACAAAAGGAATACAACGATGTAAACGCCGGGTACACTTATAATCTGGCCCTGGCTATCCGGCAAAGCGGCGTGCCAATAAAAAAAGTCGTATTAATTAGCAGCTTGGCAGGCATAGGCCCGCTGCCGGATTTAAACGGAATAATTACCGAATCTACTCCGCCCCATCCAATTACCGCGTACGGCAAGAGCAAATTACTTGCTGAAGAAAAACTGAAAGCCTTCCCGGAACTAAATTACACCATTTTGCGCCCCACAGGTGTATATGGCCCGCGCGATCGTGGTATTTTTATTTTTTTCAAACAGGTTTCCAAAGGAATTGAACCGTATATCGGAAACGCGCCTCAGCAGTTTAGCTTCATATATGTAACTGATTTAGCGCAGGCAGCCATTAAAGCCCTATACGCCGGTAACCATAAGACTTATAATTTATCTGATGGCAACTTTTATAACAGGTATGAATTGGGCGAAATAACAAAGTTGATTTTAAACCAAAAAACCTTTAAATTTCATTTGCCTGTAAACTTTGTGAAGTTATTAGCTTATCTGTCCGAAAAATATTGTGATTTAAGCAACAAAGCTGCTATTTTGAATGTTGAAAAGCTGAACGAATTGATGGCCACAAACTGGTATTGTTCAATTGATGCAGCTAAGGCCGATTTAGGTTTCACACCTGACTACGATTTAAGCTTGGGAGTGCGGGAGACATTGAACTGGTACCGGCTAAATAACTGGATTTGACGATAAATTATAACTACATCTATACCAATGAAAACCAATATTGAACCGGCAGAAGGAAAACTTGGGATATTAATTCCGGGCCTGGGCGCAGTGGCCACTACCCTCATCGCAGGCGTAGAAGCAGTAAAAAAAGGACTATCTCAACCTATAGGATCGCTCACGCAAATGGGTAATATACGTTTAGGCAAACGTACTGAAAATCGCAACCCCAAAGTGAAAGACTTTGTACCATTGGCCAGTTTGAATGACATAGTTTTCGGCGGCTGGGATGTGTACTCAGACAATGTTTATGAAGCGGCGATGAAGGCGAAGGTACTGGAAGCCGGTTTATTAAACGCCGTTAAACCCGAACTGGAAAAGGTAGTACCCATGAAAGCTGCTTTCGATAAAAACTACGCTAAAAATCTGGTTGCAACCAACGTCAAAACCGGCACCCGTTATGAAATGGCTGTGGCTGTAATGAATGATATTACCAGCTTTAAGGAAAAGAACAATTGTAACCGTGTTGTATTGATATGGTGTGGGTCGACAGAGATATATTACGAAGCCTCAGAAATTCATGAAAGCCTTGAACAATTTGAACAGGCGTTAATTGATGACGACAAACGCATATCGCCAAGTATGATATATGCTTATGCCGCACTGAAATTAGGCATACCGTTTTCGAACGGCGCGCCTAATTTGACTGTGGATATTCCAGCAATGATTGAATTGGCAAAATTAACCAACACACCAATTGCCGGAAAGGATTTTAAAACCGGTCAAACCTTAATGAAAACCATTTTAGCTCCGGGTTTAGCAGCGCGCTCGCTTGGTGTAAAAGGTTGGTTTTCGACAAATATTTTGGGAAACCGCGACGGGCTTGTTTTGGATGACCCTGACAACTTTAAAACTAAGGAGGTATCCAAATTAGGTGTGTTGGAAGATATTCTGCGCCCGGATGCAAATCCTGAATTATATGGTGACCTGTATCATAAGATACGTATTGACTACTATCCGCCGCATGGCGACAACAAAGAGAGCTGGGATAATATCGACATTTTTGGATGGTTGGGTTATAAAATGCAGATTAAAATTAATTTCCTTTGCCGCGACTCCATCCTGGCCGCACCGATAGCGCTCGACCTTGCCTTATTCAGCGACCTGGCAAAAAGAGCAGGTATGAGCGGGATACAGGAGTGGTTATCATTTTATCTGAAATCGCCGCAAACGGCGCCTGGCTTGCGTCCAGAAAACGACATTTTTAAACAATTGATAAAATTGCAAAATACACTGCGCCACATGATGGGCGAAGATTTAATCACCCACCTCGGCCTTGACTATTACCAGGAACTGGTGGATGTGCTTTAGGTGGTTGATTAAGTAGGATTGGGTTGATAAGTGAGCAGTTACTTCAGGCTGAATTATTAAACAAATAACTCAGCTATTCAACCTAATCAATTCAATCAACTAACAACATGTTGTTTCACAAACTATTTTCAACCAGCCTGGGCATAGGCTACATCGGTAAGGGAGCAGGTACGGTCGCCGCTGTTTTTTGCTGTCTTTGCTGGTACCTGGCGTGGCATAACGGCGTCCCTCCTTTTGTGTTTTCTTTGATCATTACGGTGTTTATTACACTTATCGGGGTATGGTCGTCAACTAAAGTTGAGCCTATTTGGGGTAAAGACCCCAACCGTGTTGTGATTGATGAGGTTTCAGGAATGTGCATAAGCCTGCTTTTCCTGCCTGTTAAAATAAAGTACGTTTTGTGTGCGCTGGTGCTCTTTCGGATTTTTGACATCGTAAAGCCGCTATTTATCCGAAAAATGGAATTATTGCCCGGTGGCTGGGGTATAATGATGGATGACGTGCTCGCCGGCATATACGCCAACATTATTGTTTCGTTAGTAGTTGCTTTCAAAATATTTTAACTACAGATCTGATTTATATTATTGCAATTACCTGTATTTGAAAGTTAGTTTACCTGTCAAAAACATTTTTAAATTTGTACTTAGTGATCTATCAATCCGTAAACCGGGAAGCGGTTCAATTTTCTGTTTTATGGAACTTAAATTATAAATGGAACAACAAACATCCATACGTACTAATCTTCAATCGGGTATTTACAAAATAATCGATCCGTTAGTTAAATTATTGATAAAGTTAGGCCTTACCCCTAACGCTGTTACCTCTATCGGGTTCGTATTAAATGTGGGTGTTGCTGTAATATTTATCCTGGGAGCTGAAGAAGGTAGCCGTGGCGACCTGCGCTACGTAGGCTGGGCCGGCGGCCTGATACTGTTTGCAGGCCTGTTTGATATGCTCGACGGACAGGTAGCGCGGCTTGGCAACATGAAATCAACATTTGGTGCTTTGTATGATTCGGTGCTTGACCGCTATAGCGAACTGATTATGTTTTTCGGGATATGCTATTATTTGGTTGGCCACCACTATTTTATCAGTTCAATGTTTGCGTTTATTGCTTTAATAGGATCAATGATGGTAAGCTACGTGCGTGCCCGGGCCGAAGGGTTGGGAATCGAATGCAAAGGCGGACTAATGCAGCGACCCGAACGTGTGGTGTCCATCGGCTTGTTTGCCATCATCTGCGGGTTGGCATCATTGTACCTTGGCGGCGATTACAAGCTTTATATCCCGGGCATTAAATTTCATATTTTTGAACCGATGACCATTTTTACATTTCCGCTTGCGGTCATCGCTGTACTGACAAATATCACTGCATTTAACAGGCTGCTCGATGCAAAACGGACGCTCTTAGAACAATAGAAAAAGAGCCGGGGCAGCAAGTAGAGATGTGCATTATTTTCTCCCGGTTCCTGATTCTTAGAATCCGATTTCCGCTGCTTGTGTCTTGAAATCTTGAGTTCCACCTCGCGGCTAAGGCAGAAAAATCATATCTTCGTAACAATTACACAAAAACAGTTAAACTGTACCAAATCTTTCTTAAAATTGGGGTTGATTAACAGGCAGAGAAATTTTTAATATTTTAAACCCTGAGTGACTATGAAAAAAAACTATGTTTCCAATTCACAGGAGTCTGTGAGAATGTTTAAGAGCGATTTTCTTGAATCCTTGTCGAAAGTGCACTTTACTGTACCATTGTTCATATTTGTGCCGGTAATTGGCTTTAGTATTTACAAAGCTTTTTTTGAATACGGGATGGGCTTCATCACTTTTTTTGAACTATTTATCGCCGGTTTATTTGTGTGGACGCTTGTTGAATATATAATGCACCGCTTTATATTCCATTACGTGCCCGAGGGTAAGGATTGGGCCATGCGGCTTCACTTTATATTCCATGGAGTTCATCACGACTATCCCAGCGACGCTATGCGCCTGGTATTGCCGCCATCAGTAAGTATTCCGCTGGCCACTGGTTTTTATTTCCTGTTCAATGCCCTTTTACCCGTGCATTATATCTTCGGATTTTTTCCTGGGTTTATTCTTGGTTACCTTTTTTACGACATATCACATTACGCCATTCACCATTTTAATTTTAAGGGCAGCATCTGGAAAAAAATTAAACAGCACCACATGCTTCATCACTACCAGGATCCCGGAAAAGGCTATGGTGTAAGCTCGCCGCTTTGGGATAAAATATTCCGTTCCGATTTTCTGAAAAAGTAAATGAACAATGCGGGAGATGGCGGAATAAAAATTACTGCAGGTTCAGTAATTGCTATACTCGCCATTACCCTTGCTTATTTAACCCTTTCGTGGTGGCTTGTCGGTTACAAAAGCGATCAGTTAGTATTAATAACTATCTTTTATACACTATTCTTCGCTTCGTCCATTACGCGTAAGTTTATAATAGGGTTTTCTATCTTCATTATTTATTGGATTGTCTTCGATTATATGAAGGCTTTCCCCAATTATAATTATAGCACGGTTCATATTGCTGATTTATATAATTCTGAAAAGCGGTTATTCGGCGTTCATTTCAACGGCGCGTTGCTTACGCCCAATGAATACTGGCGACTAAACCACACTACTTTTCTTGACGTACTGGGCGGCATTTTCTATCTCTGCTGGATTCCTGTTCCGCTGGCCTTTGCAGCATTTTTATTTTTTAAGAACAGGAAGCAATTCCTTTATTTCTCATTTACATTCGTCCTGGTTAACCTGTTGGGCTTTGCAATATATTACCTGTACCCGGCAGCGCCACCCTGGTATGTTGAACATTACGGCATGGCCTTTCATGCCAAAACTCCGGGAAACAGCGCAGGACTTGGCAAATTCGATCAATTTGTTCATGCCGCTGTATTTAAATCCATATATGCCAAGGGGTCCAATGTCTTTGCCGCTATGCCTTCATTACATTCCTCCTACCCTGTTATTGTCCTATATTACGGGATAAAGAATAAACTTGGTTTAATTAATCTATTTTTTGGATTGGTCATGCTGGGGATATGGTTTACAGCTGTGTATACCAGCCATCATTACGTACTGGACGTGTTAGCGGGAATAACCTGCGCAATTACCGGCATTACCATTTTCAACTCGCTTTTACATACAAAATGGCTTATGCGCGTTATCCAAAAATTCGAAAAAATTATTCAATAGAACCGGAAAACATTAGTCAATAAAGGACACAAATTCTACTTTTTTATATTATCAACATCAATTGCTCACAGATGTTAGTAAAAACTATTTGACTGAAATATACTTAAAAACCGCTAATACACCACCCTAAGGCCATAAACTCAATACCTCCGCAAACAAAAACCATTTAAATAAACTTGGTTAAGGCATATTATTTGAATGTATTTAAGATATTTATAATACTTGAGCTGATTAGCTTATGAAGAGAATTACTACAGTTGTAATTATTTTACTGGCCTGCCTTAACTTATCTGCCTCCGGTTTGCATAATGATACTACTAAAGTAGCATCTGCAGAACACGCACCTGATAGTGCCAAAATAATACAAATTCATAACGACAGTTTGAAGCTTACTTCTACTGCTTTTCTAAATAATAACACGATGTCTCCTGTGGGAATTCGCTTTCCCCAAACCGTTAGCCTAGCTGCTCTTGTTCATCATGCCGACAGCCTACGGGCGCTGGATTCTGCTGCGCTGGTTGAGAGTATCAACGTCGTAAAAAAACTTAAACATGACGACAGCGTCAAAACAGCAACATATATTATTCATCTTGATAGCTTAAAGCTGCCCCAATACGTTCACATAATTGACAGTTTGAAACAAGGGCTGAAATTAATGAGCCTCGACAGTCTTAAACGGCAAGCAAAGCTCAATAAATATGAGTTATTGGAAGGCCCCCTTTATACTGAAATAGCTTCGAGGTATATGGATTATGATACGATATCGAACAAAAAGCTTCGTCTAAATAAACAAACAGAGGTTTTGAATTATACGATGCGTGCCCTTCACCGCTATTCGGCATATAACGATACAACTGGAATGCGCATATGCTTTGATAATTTGGCTAAGGTTTATTTCGCTCAAAAAAAATACCCCCAGGCTAAATGGTTCATCCTGCAATCGAACACCCTTTCGCGAATCAAAAAAGATAACGTGAATGTTATTGCGTCATTAATAACATTATCAGCCATACAAAGCGATATAAAGGATTATGTCCTTGCTATGCGGGATTTAAACGACGCCATGCAGATTTCAGTCAACAATCATCTACCAAAAGCACAGGTAGAAGTGTTGAAAAATTTCGCGCTGTTGTATAGCCGCATGAAAAACTACCCAAAAGAGGAGTTGATTCTTAAAAAACGCGACTCACTTGTCGACAGCATCCGCAAGGACGAAGATGCTAAGCTAATGGCGAAAGTAGCTGCCCGTGATTCGTCGCAGGTAAAGAAGGCTGATTCTCTGCAAAGCAAAAAAAAAGTATATACCTACAATATAAAGAAGCCTTACAAAGGGAACTCTCCCAGAAAAATAGCCTCGTTGTAATCCTTATAATTACTATCGCGATAATTACCATTACCGTTTTAATAGTATACAAACGCAGGCGTAAAAATTGGTCAGTTGCGAGGCGGAAAAGGCGATAACCGGTACTATAATTTTATTAATTTAAACTACTCGACCTTTTGTTCGTCATAATGATATGAAGATATTATTCAAAGGCATATTTATATTAAGCATGTTATGTTCAGGCTTGAGCGCCTTTAGCCAGCAAACGGAAAGCAGCCGGCAATTCAGGCGTGAATTTTTGAACGATATAAATCGCGTACGGGAACGGGGTTGCAATTGCGGCGGCACGTATATGCCGCCGGCGGCACCATTAGTTTGGAACAACAACCTTGAAATAGCGGCCATTGGTCATGCTCATGACATGTCCGATAGGAATTATTTTAACCATACCAGCAAAGATGGCCGAAGCATGGAAGACCGGATAACGTTAGCGGGCTATACCTTCAAAGGCTATAAAAGCTTTATGGCCGGCGAAAACATTGCCCAGGGTCAAATGAGCATACAGGAAGTAATGCATGGTTGGTTTAAAAGCCCCGGTCATTGCCGAAACCTTATGAACCCCGGGTTTAAAGAAGTGGGCGTTGCCGAGTTTAATACCTATTGGGTGCAGGATTTTGGCGGACGGGAGTCCTTTTCGCCAGAGCAGCAGCGAATGCTAAAAAGCGGCCACGCCCGCCTTGTAGAGGAAAGGAGCGAATAATTTTTTCAGGGTCATTTCGGCACTAAAACCACGTTGACTTCGTTTTATTTACAACTTATTGGATGATATCCGCAAATATAATTTTGCGCAACAAGCCAGTTTAATATAAATCCACATCTATGTATCTCCCATCATTTCTGCCGCTATCGGGGCAAAAATCAAAGGTTATCTTTTCAATTTCCAGGGTTCTTTCACACTACAATCCATGGCGTTTTTATGTACTGACGGCATTATTTATTTGCCTTACATCGATTTTTACGAAAGCCGAAAGCTTTAAATTTAAAATAAAAAACACTACGAAAAATGAGCTGACTGTATTTTATAAAATCAGCAAAAAATCGGGCAATTTTAAAATAAGGACATTAATAAAATTAAAGCCGGACGAACAGCGGATAAAAGATGTATCGGTAGCAAAGGGTGATACCGTTTCGTTTTACGGGCAGGATGCACAGGATGAAACATCCGCGATTGTCAGAAAAGATTTCAACGCGCTGGATAAACAAAAAAACAACGTGTTTTATATTCCTATTATTATACCCTTAAAAGAAAGCGCCAATTTCGAATCACTTGAAAACCTGGGCCTTAAGCTTGAGCACAACAAGGTGCTGAACTTCTTATTAAAGATGGACTCATTGTCGATGAGTAGTTTGTCATTGCTTGAGAACAATTTTCAAAACGTATACCCGCTGGGCACATTTATTTTTGTTGATACCAAAACCAACCGACTGCTCCTCCCGCCTCTCGAACCATCCTTCTGGAACAATAGCGAAAATTATTTTTCTATACAGGATAGCCTGTATGCCCTTGTTAATAATTCGCACCAGATGCAGGCAGCTGCGCAGGTATCATTTTTAGCTAAATTATTTGACTCCTTAAAAGTGAATAATACTGAGGAGCTGGAGTTTAAAGGAAAGCTGTCGTTATTACGATGGAAACCCAGCGCAAACGCGAATATTTATGAAATCATCAACAATAAAGCGTTTCAGGCCTTTCTGCAAAATTGCTATGACCAGATTGACAATCCCGACAGTGAGTACCAGCATTACCGGCTGTACTTTCTATCATCGTACGAACGGATTGACGACCTGGAGATTTTCGGAAAGCAATTTTATAATTTTGGCAACAATGCCGACCTTTCTCTGATGAGTAGCAGCAACCCATCGTTCCAGTTACTGAGCACTAACTTGGGGATGTTGTATACCAAGAATAAGACTTTAAGCAATTACTATTCTGTGCAAAACTCCGTGCTGCGAACAAAGGCATATGATTTTACCTCATTGTTGTTTAACAGTTTTAAATATAGTGTTAAGGCCAAATTGATTGAAGGTGCATATCATTCCCAACACCGTTTGTCCGCTGCTATCATTGGAGAATATAAAAACCTGGTTGATTACAATCCCGATCCCGTGAAGCTTAATCTGGTAAAACTTAGTGATAAGGACACTACTTCGGAGCTGACGCCGGTAATTACGACTGTCAGCAATTTAACACCTTACATATATCAACTAAGAGACACGTCAAAACAAGCTATTGCGACCAATAAAAACAACGGAATTGATGGCTTTAATAACAAGGCACGAATATTTAATTCACATTTAAAAGTTATAAACGGACTTATTAAGCAGCTCAATCAAACAAATTCGGATATTGTAAAGATGTCAGAGTCCGAAAACGATAAACCTTATAAAGGTTATGCAAAAAGCTCTGCCGGGTTACTAAACGAAATTGTGGTAAGCAATACCATTATCCGGAAAGAATAGATGGTAAGTGGCCGGTACAACAACCAGTGTTAAATGACTAATTTCCCTCTTTCGGGCCGCGTTTGTAAATGATAAGGCCGTTAAGGAAATTGCGCAGGATCTGGTCTCCACAGGGCTTAAAGTTGGGATGGTCTTCCTTGCGGAATATGGCGCCAAGCTCAGTTTTAGTAATCCTGAAATTGGCAAGTTCTAAAACTTTTATAATGTCGTCGTCGGTGAAATGCATAGCTACACGTAGCTTTTTCATGATATCGTTATTGCTCATAGCGCGATGTTTGTGCGGGTAAAATTAAGGAAAATCAGATTAAAAACAGGTGTCACCTGCGGCAGTCGGAGGCTGAGCACGAAAGCCTACCCCATATGTTTCCAGAGCCCCTGCATGACATCCTTCCTTATCTTGACACCTCAATCTTTACCTTCTTATTTTTTATTTTCTCTTTACCAATAAGCTGCACCAACCGTTCAATCCGATTGCGCTTTACAGCAGCGTACGACGAATGGTCGAGCACTTCAATAAGGCCAAGGTCCTCTTTGGCGAGTTCGCCCTTTTGCAGCAATAAGCCAACAATATCTACCTTGTTTATTTTATCTTTTTTACCCGCAGCTATATATAAAGTTGCCCAAGGCGACGGTTTTGGCAATGGTGATGTTTCGGGCAACGCCTCTATTTCCGGCGACTCATCAAGGTATTTTAATTTTTCATCTTCGGTAAGAATGAGATATGAGGTACCTTTGGCATGCATACGCGCCGTGCGGCCGTTGCGGTGCAAAAAGGCTTCTTTGGTGTGCGGCAGCTGGTAATGAACAACATTCTCAATCTCCGGAATGTCGAGTCCCCGCGAGGCCAGGTCGGTTGTGATAAGCAGGCGATGGCTCCCGTTCCGGAATTTTATTAACGCCCGCTCCCTGTCTTCCTGCTCCATCCCGCCATGAAAAACGTCATGCACGACACCGCGATCCCATAGGAGGTCGCTGATACGGTCAACCGCTTCACGGTGATTGCAGAATATAAGCGTCGCCTCATCCCCTATTTTACATATGAGCGAGAATAATGTATCCAGTTTATCAGCTGCGGGAGAAATAACAGCTTTTAACTTCAGGTCGGGCACATTGGTGGTATTTTCAAGGAAATCCACTTGTTCAGGATTTCTGACACCTGTAAATGACGGTATCTCATCCATCTTTGTAGCTGAGGTTAATATCCGCTTTTTCAGGTTCGGCAATTGCCGGATGATATAAGTCATATCTTCCTGGAAACCAAATTCAAGCGACTTATCAAATTCGTCGAGTATTAAAGTATGGATGGTATCCGTACTGAAACTCTCACGACGCAGGTGGTGGGCAATGCGTCCCGGCGTACCAATTAACACGGCCGGTGGCTGCGACAAGTTGTTCCGCTCAATTTTTACCGGATGGCCGCCATAACAGCAATTTACCTTAAAACCGCTCCCGATCGTCCGGAATACTTGCTCAATCTGCAATGCCAACTCACGCGACGGCACCAAAATCAATACCTGCACTGTACCAACGCTTGCATCCAGTAGCCCTAAGAGCGGCAATAAGAACCCAAGCGTTTTGCCGGAACCGGTTGGCGCCAGCAATATCATGTCGCCTTTTTTAGCGGCAGCTAAGGCGGCGTGTTGCATTTGGTTGAGTTCGGCTATTTTTAGATTGGAAAGAGCTTGTTTGTGCATTATTTTAGAAGTGTCGGCAAAGATACAGTAATAACATGGCGTTTTCCGATGTTGCAATTATGAGCTATGTGTTTATTGTCGCTCCGCCAATTGCGCAAAGCATATAAATTGCAGATAATTTTAAATGCAAAAGAGCCTTCGGATATTATCCAAAGGCTCTTATCAAAAATAAGTTACGGTAAATTACTTCAGCTGGTAAACCCGCACATAATCCACATACATACTCGCCGGCAATTTTGAATCATCAATCGTATTACCAGGCCAGTTGCCGCCGACCGCCAGGTTCAGAATGATAAAGAACGGATTTTGAAAACAACCGGTTCCGTTGATGCCATTTGCAATATTTGCTGTAAAAAACTGTACGCCATCCACGTGCCAGGTAATTGCTGTATTAGTCCATTCAACATCATAAACGTGGTACTGGCTTGGCGTTGTTGATACCTGCCCGCCATAAGAGGCATTGCCATTGTTGTACCAGTGTATTGTTCCGTGTTCCAAACTATCTTTATTAATATGTTCCATAATGTCAATTTCACCGCATTTAGGCCAACCGACTGTTGGGATATTTGAGCCAAGCATCCAAAAAGCAGGCCATAGTCCCTGTACTATTGGTAATTTAATACGGGCTTCGATACGGCCAAAAGTAAACTGTTGCAGGCCCTGGGTTTTCATTCGTGCGGAGGTATATTGATTAGAACCTACCTGTTGCTTTTTTGCTGTTATCACCAGGTTCCCGTTAGAAACGGTGGCGTTCGCAGCCTGATAGTACTCCAGTTCGTTGTTTCCCCAACCGCCACCGCCGGTTTCGAAAACCCAGTTACTGGTGTTCACACTGGTTCCATTGAACTCATCCGACCACACTAATTGGTAGGTAAGCGTTCTTGATTTAGGCGTAAAAGCAATAGAATTTTTTGGCAGCACCATTCCGCTTCCGGATTTTGTGCACGAACTGAGGCCGGCAAGGATACAGGCAGCTAATAACAGCCCCAACCCCTTGTAAGAGATAGTTTTTTGTGTTTTCATAAAAGGTTTTTTTTTAATTGGTAATCAAATATAACTTTTTGAGTTATAAATTATAAAGCAATACCTAATATTACTTTCAACAAACGTCAATATATATTGCTGTAAATATGACAGTTACATAAAAACGATGATAAAAATTCCGAATTACGACACGAAAACTTTAACTGATATGAAATAATCGCAGGCAGGTTATCGGCATAGATATCGATCTTAAAAAGTTGAATATAGCCGGCCTATAATGGAAATCAACAGTAATAACTGCTAAAAACACCTTACAGGGCCAGCAAATTCGGTACAAAATTTCACGAAAAGCATGATTGGGTTGAAAAGCAAATCCGAAAGAATCTCGAACTCAAAAGCGAATAGAAACAAGTTAAAGGTTAAATCGATAATAAGCGTCATCCGTTTCAAGAGGTTATAAAACATTTAATATATTAGTACCTCATATGAATGAAGAATGGATATAGACCGGGCGTGTGCCTACATTTTAAATAAGCTCGAAAATGAGCTGCCCGACCATCTTTGCTACCATAATGTTGGGCATACAAAGGACGTTTATAAGGCAGCAATAAAGCTTGCCGACATGGAAAGCATTGCGGATCACGAAAAAAAATTATTGCTTACAGCTGCCTGTTTTCACGACACCGGTTTTCTTGAGCGCACAACGGGTCATGAAAATGTTTCATGCCGTCTGGCAAACGAAATACTGCCTGATTTTGGTTACAAAGCCGATGAGATCGAAGCGATATGCTCAATTATTATGGCTACTAAGGTACCCCAGCAGCCAAAAAATCATACAGAGGAAATTTTAAGTGATGCAGATTTAGACTATCTTGGACGGGATGATTTTCAGGTTATCAGCGATAAATTATTTTCAGAGCTTTCATTTCTCGGCGTTGTATCTTCATACCGGGAATGGAACCAGGTTCAGGTGGCATTTATGGAAAATCACCGCTATTTTACAAAATCATCACGGGCGCTTCGGGAAGCTAAGAAAGAAGAAAATTTAAAACAGATCAAAACAAAACTATAAACTTAAGCACCGATGAAAAAAACCGCACTCCCCATATGGTTAAGTGATAGCATTTACACCGTTCTGGGTGTTCTATTCAGCGGTTTTGCACTCAAAAGTTTCCTGATCCCCAACCAGTTTTTTGATGGCGGCGTGACCGGTATTTCGCTGCTTATGCACGAGCTTTATAAATTTAATATTGCTTACGTTATCGTTCTTGCAAATGTTCCCTTTATTATAGCCGGCGCCTTCCAGGTAAACCGGGCATTTGCATTTAAAACCCTTGCAGCGGTAGTGTGCCTGGGCCTTTGCCTGCACTTTATTCCTTATCCGCAGATAACTTCTGACAAGTTACTAGTTTCCATATTTGGTGGTGTTTTTATGGGAATTGGCGTTGGCCTTGCCATACGCGGAGGTTGCGCGCTAGATGGGATCGAGGTGCTGGCGCTATATACCGGGAAACGCGTAAGCTTTACCATCAGCGAAATTATCCTGGGCATCAATATTGTCATCTTTCTGGTAGCCGCAATAAAGTTGGGATTGCCTACTGCATTATATTCTATACTTACTTATTATTCAGCCTCACGAACGATCAATTTTGTGATCGAGGGCCTGGAGGAATACACAGGGGTAACCATTATATCGGGGCAAAATGACATTATTAAAGAACGCCTTGTAATGGAGCTGGGCCGCGGAATTACGGTTTACAAGGGTGAGCGCGGGTTTTTGAAAGACAGTTTCGATGTTAGCCAGCCCGTAGATATTATTTTTACCGTGGTCACCCGTTTAGAAGTGCGGCGCCTGCGTAACATGGTGCACGAAGTGGATGAAAAAGCATTCGTATTTACCAGTTCAATTAAAGAAGCCGCAGGGGGCGTTCTGAAACGCAGGCCACGACATTAATAGTTATTCGATCACTTCATAGATCACAACGGGTTTAGCTTTATTTTTTAAGCTTACCTCGCCTATATGCTGGCATTTAAACGATTCTTTGGCCCGGTGATATACCTCTTCAGTAATAACGATCTGCCCGGCTTTCGCGGCTGACTGCAGCCGCTGGGCTAAATTCACCGCATCGCCAATTACAGTATAATCCAGCCGTTTTAACGACGCTGAACCGATGTTCCCTGAAACCATCTCACCGGAATTAATCCCTATAGATACATCCGGTTTAAAAACATTTGCTCCTGATACGATCTCTTCCACCGTTTTAAGCTGTTCGCGGATCGCGATGGCTGCGTCGATCGCGCGGTCCAAATGGTAGCTACCTCTGAACACCGCCATAACAGCATCGCCCATAAATTTGTCCACGTGCCCTTTTTGTGAAATAACTTCCTGTACGATTTTGTCGAACAAACGATTAATAATATCAACCACCACATTTGCCGGCACATTTTCGGTAATAGCCGTAAACCCGCATATATCGATAAACATAACCGTCGCGTCTACCGTTTCATTTTCGAGCAGGCTTTTTTCAAATTCCTTACTCGTCATAAAATTCAGCACATTTTCGTCCACATACATTTTAAGGATGTTATTTTCCTTAATAGCATCCAGCGTCGACCGTACCTGCAACACATGCTGCAATGTTTTTTCGATGGTCACATCCAGATCTTCGAAATCAACAGGTTTGCAAACAAAGTCAAACGCGCCCCGGTTCATGGCCGTGCGGATGTTTTGCATATCGCCGTATGCCGAAACCATCACGGCCTTCAATATCGGGTTGGATTCCGCCAGTTTGGTAAGCAGGGTAAGTCCATCCATAACAGGCATATTTATATCGCTCAGCAGTACATCCACATCCGGATTTTCCATCAATTTCTCGAGTGCATCTTCACCATTTTGAGCAAAAATAAACTCATACACGTTCTCCCTTATTTTGCGCCTGAATTTTTGCTTAACCAGCAGCTCCAAGTCTGCCTCGTCGTCAACCACTAATATTTTAGCCATCAGTCTTTGTTTGTAAAGGTTTTAAGTTTTTCTTTGAGTAAAGTAAAATCCAATGGTTTCGTTAAAAATTCATTTGCACCGTTTTGTATAGCTTGGTTGCGGTTTTCATCGTCGCCGTAAGCCGTTATCATCATTACAACTGGCGGCGGTTTTTCGTACTGGTGCCTAATGCGGGACAGCAATTCAATACCGGTCATCCCGGGCATATTGATATCGGATAAAATAAGGACCACTTCCGAATGGTTTTTTTCCAGGTACGAAAGCGCCTCCTCTCCCGAAAGGGCAAAAGAAAAGTCAAAATCGCCATGTTTTATTTCCTGGCGGAAACGCTGTAGAAATAATGGTTGTATGTCAGCTTCGTCGTCGACAACTAAAATTTTCATGGTGCTCAATTTATGTATTTTGGGTTAAACTATATGGGAACGTGAATAATAAACTCCGTGTATTCTCCTTCTTTCGAATCGATATCGATGCTTCCGCCATGCCCTTTCACCACAATATCATAGCTTAAGGATAAGCCTAACCCGGTGCCTTCCCCGGTAGGTTTGGTTGTAAAAAAGGGCTGCATTATTTTTTCCTTTATATTTTCAGGTATGCCAATGCCATTATCGCGCACCCTGATTTCAATTTGGCCATTGGCAGTTGCTGTGCTAACCTTAACAACCGGCGAATAATTGGCTGCAAGTAGTTTTTTCTTTTGTTCAGTTGCATAAAAAGCGTTGGTAAATAAGTTAAGCAGTATCCTGCCAATATCCTGCGGCACCAAATTTGCCAAAGGCAGCCCGCTATCAAAATTTGTTTCCAGTTCGGCATTAAAACTTTTATCCTTTGCCCTCAAGCCGTGGTACGCCAGGCGCAAATACTCGTCGGCAAGTTTATTTACATCAGTCGGCTCCTTGGTGTTGCTGCTTGCCCGGCTATGCTGCAGCATGCCTTTTACAATACCATCCGCCCGCTGACCATGATGGCGGATTTTTTCCAAATTCTGTTTAACATCCGAAGCGATAGATAATGCCTCGTCTTTGTCGCCCGATTTTAACTCGCTTTCCATTTCATCAAGCAACTCAATATTTATTTCGGCAAAGTTATTTACAAAGTTGAGGGGGTTTTGAATTTCGTGCGCGATACCCGCGGTTAACTCGCCAAGCGACGCCATTTTTTCCGACTGGATCAATTGCCGCTGGGTTTTGCGAAGCGATATCAAAGTCCTTTTATTAGTTTGCAACTGCCTGTAGATAAATACCAGCAACACACTAATCAGTGCAAGTATCGCCAGGGAACTCCACAGCAGCGCATTACGGCGACTGAGCTGGTAATCCTGAACTGCTTTTTCCTGTTTTAATTGGCTGATGTGGTCGCGCTGCGCCCTGTCATTTTGGTCAATTTCGTATTGGGCCACTTTAAAATCATGTAACCCCGCCTCCTGTGCGTCATAAACTTTAAAATATTGTTCAAAATACTTTTCAGATTTTTCAGGCTGGTTGTGCTTTTGGTAGAAATAGCCCAGCTCGCGCGCGTATTTTAATTGCAGGGGCACACCCTGCTCGTTGGACGACTTTTGATAAGCCGTCAAAAGGGCTTTCTCTGCTAAGTCGGTATTCCCCTTGCTTATGTAATATTCATAAAAATCATAGTCGATCTCGGTATAGCCGACTGAACTAACAGTTTTGAACCCTGCGGAATCCGTCCACTTTTGCGCCTTGTTCAGTAAAGGAAAAGCCAGGTCGGGTTTGTTTATTTTAAGATAAATACCGGCTTTGATAGTAAAAATACTAACTACTCGTTGAGTAACATTTTTACTAATAGTGCGGATGCATTGATCTGCAAATTTCATCGCCTGGTCATACTTGCCGGCATTAAATTCGATTTGGCTTAAGGTACCATAGCCATAATTTAGGCCGCTGGTATCTTTCCGTTTCTGCGACAAGGGAAGGGCTTTGCCCGCATAATATCGTGCTTTATCAAAATTGCCCCATTGGTTATAGGTCATGCCCAGCACGTACAAAATCTGGACATAAAATGTCGGCTCGAACTTTCTGAACACTTCGGCGCCTTTCATATAATTGTTGATGGCCTGGTTATAGGCGCCTTTGTACAGGTAGTAACCTGCGATGCCATGATAGCAGGGTGCAGTATTTTCATACGGACCATTTACGAGGTAGTACTCCAGTTTTTTCTGGAAATAGTGCAGCCGGGCATCCTGGTCGTTCAGGAAATTATAAAGGATACGTATGTTGATCAGCAGTGGAAAGATCACCTTGTGCTGTTTATCAAACAATTCAACGGCCTGCTGAAAATTCCTTAGCGACTCATTATATTTCCGTTTAGCCCAGTACCGGTTGCCCTCGAGCATCAATTGGTAAGGCGCCGGGTCGATCAATTTTACTTTTTCGTTCAAATCGAGCAGCATCTTGTAGTGATCGGGATAGCTTAGCGTTTCATCTGACCGCACAGGCGTAAAATCTACCAGCTTTTGGATAGTGATTAAACTATCCTTTGCTGTGCGTTGCTTTGCCAGAACTTTTTGCAGGGAATCCATTTCGGCATGGGCGAAGTCGTTTTGTGCGAGGCAAGGGCCAATCCCAGCCAGGCAAAAAACAAATGATAAATAAACGCTGATCCGTTTCATTGCTCCAAATTAATAAATTTATAGCGGCAGGCTCACGATAAATTCTGTAAACCCGCCTTCTTTAGTATTGATATCAATTGCTCCGCCATGCCCCTTTACCACAATATCGTAACTAAGCGATAAACCTAGTCCTGTTCCCTCACCTGTAGGTTTAGTGGTAAAGAACGGTTGCATGATTTTATCCTTAATATTGTCTGGAATACCAATACCATTGTCTTTCACTTTAATAACGATCTGACCGTTTTCGGCGAAAGTGGACACTGACACTTCCGGCTTATAATCTGCTCCAGCCGTCTTCTGCTTTTGATTGACCGCATAAAAAGCGTTGTTGAACAGGTTAAGCAGCACCCGACCAATGTCCTGCTGGCCTATATTCACCTTTGGCAGATCGGGTTCAAAATGGGTAATCATTTCTGCGTTGAATGATTTATCCTTTGCCCGGAGCCCGTGGTACGAGAGTTTTATAAATTCATCGGCCAGGGCATTAATGTTTGTCAATTGTTTTTCGCCGATACTGATCCGTGAATGCTCCAGCATGCTTTTTACAATGCTATCGGCGCGTTTGCCGTGATGATTGATTTTTCCCTCGTTTTCTATCAGGTCGTTTATCAGCTCAGTTTCCAATTGTTCATCCCTTTCAGCTTTCGGCTTTCGGCTTTCGGCTTTCAGCTCCTCCAGCATCTCTTTATTTACTTCCGAAAAATTATTCACAAAGTTCAGCGGGTTCTGTATTTCGTGAGCTATACCCGCAGTCAGCTCGCCCAATGAGGCCATTTTTTCGGATTGAATAAGCTGGGATTGGGTGGCCTTAAGTTGTTCGAGTGCGGTTTCCAGGCGATCGCGTTGTACTGATATTTCTTCTTTTTGCTCACTTAACACCAAATTCGTACTTTTCTGTTTTCGGTAGTTTCTCCAAACAATGAGCGCAATCAGCAAAATTACACCAAGGCCTGCTACACTAGCAATTATAGCGTACCTGTATTTCAATTCGTCATTCTGCTCCTGGAGCTGCTGCTGCCGTTGCTGTTCGCTAAGCGCGAGTTGTTGCAACCGCCTGGATATCTTTGGGCCAAATAATTCGTCTTTTATTCTTTCAGCCAATGACAAGTAAAATAACGCGCTATCGAGCTGATGTGCAGACTTAAACAGACCGGAAAGAAGTTCAGCAGCCTGGTATTCGGACTTTTTCATAGATATCTGGCGGCTGACGGCCAGTGTTTTCCGGGCATAACAAAAACTTGAATCGCGTTGGTCAATTTTATTGAACAATTGACCCAGGTTTAAATACAATACTGAAAGGTTGCGCAAATCATTTTGTTTAAAGGCATTGCGCGCTCCGTACTTGTACAACGTAAGTGCTTTTCCATAATGGCCCAGATCGCTTTCGATATTTCCAAGCCGACCCTCCAGTTCGGAATAGACAAAACGGACATCTGTGCTGTCCTTTTTGACGTAGTCGTATGCTCGCCGCTGATAGTATTGCGCCGAGTCCAGCTTTCCCATCAATTCATAATCGTTACCGATGTTGGACCACCCATTATAGACTGCCGCTTGAAGTGATCTGGCGTAAAACGAAATGGAAATCCTGTAATGCCGGATCGAGGTATTGTATTCTCCCAGTTCCATAAACAGGTTACCCAACCTGTTCTCAACTGCGCCGTGAGCGACGAGCGCAATGCTATCATCGCCAGCTTTGTTGATCTCGTTCAAACTTTGCAGCATATAAGTATAGCCTTGTGGTATATTCCCCGAATCAAGGATTATCGATCCCTTATCGCTCAGCGCCCGGGCTTCCAAAACCAAGAAATGGATTTTTCGCGCCAAAGCAGCTGCCTTGTCAATGTAATATATAGCGGAGTCGACCTTTGAAAAACGGTAACTGCCACCAATAGCCAATAGTAGCCGTATGCGTGCCGAGTCAGTTTTTGCTCGGGCCAGTTTGCCTTTTCGATTTGTAATTTCAGCCGGCGTTTGCTGTGCCATGCAGCAAACCATTGCTGCCAGCGATAAAATGATCGTTAAAATATATTTCTTCATCTAAGCGGATAATTGTATAATAAACTCCGATCCCTCGCCCTCAACACTGTTCATTTGTATACTACCGCCATGTCCCTTTACCACAATATCATAACTTAATGACAGTCCCAAACCTGTGCCTTCGCCTGTCGGCTTGGTTGTAAAAAACGGCTGCATGATTTTATCCTTAATATGCTCCGGCATGCCAACGCCGTTATCTTTTACTCTGATAATAAGCCGGCCATTTTCACTTAAAGTCGTTACAGTTACTTCAGGCTTATAATTTGTAGCAGCTATTTTTTGCTTTTGGTTCACCGCATAAAAAGCATTGTTGAACAGGTTAAGCAATACCCGGCCAATATCCTGCGGAATGACATTTATCTTTGGCAGGTTATCATCAAAATGAGTCGTTAGTTCGGCATTGAACGATTTGTCTTTCGCCCGCAAGCCATGGTAGGCCAGGCGCATATACTCATTAGCGAGGGTATTTATATTGGTTGGTTCTTTGGTGCCGCTGCTCGCTTTGCTGTGCTGCAGCATACCTTTTACGATGCTGTCGGCGCGTTTGCCGTGGTGGTTTATTTTTAGTTCATTGCCTTTAATCTCTCCCGCGATGGCTAAGGCCTCGTTAACATTTCCCAATTTGAGTTCACTTTCGAGTTCATCGATCATCTCGGTATTGACCTCCGAAAAGTTGTTGACAAAGTTAAGCGGGTTTTGTATCTCGTGGGCGATGCCGGCAGTAAGCTCACCCAGCGACGCCATTTTCTCGGATTGAATCAGCTGGGTTTGGGTTGATTTTAACTGATCGAGTGTATTTTGTATTTCTATTTTGCCTTTTTTATTTCTGTTGTTATTGCGCCAAAATATAAATGCGGTAAAAATCAGGAAAGCTATTATCACTACTAAAAGATAAACCCTTAACCTGGCTGCGTAAGCCGTTTTTTCTGTTTCTAATTCTTGTTTTCTCTGCTGATCAGAGTAGGTTATAGCCTGCACCCGCTGCGACTTGGCTATGTTAAAAACGCTGTCGCGGGCAGTATAATAAATATTGGTATATTTTAGTGCACTATCTGCATTGGCACCTGTATACAATTGCATTAACAATTGTGCCGGCTGTATCTGCAAAAAAACGGATTGACCGACAGATAGCCGGTAAGCCTTTTTGGCGTAAAACATTGCCGAATCGGTACGGTTATGCGTTTTGAAAAATTTGCCAAGGGTTGAAAATGCATTGCCCAATCCATTGTTATCTTGCCCTTTAGCAGCTATGGCTATTGAAGCGCGGAGATATTTAAGCGTAAGTTTATCATCGGTTTGCAGTTGCGCAATATCAAGTAAACTTCGCGCAATTTGAACGGTCACGTTTTTACGAACGGCATATTCAAAGCTTTTTAGTCCGAAGAACTCTGCAGAATCCAGCTTATTCAAGGCCCGATAGGCGGCGCCCATTCCTCCAAAATCATAAGAAATAAAAAGATCGTTATGAGCAAGCGCCGAGAATTTAAGACCCTGTTTAAAATAATAAGACATTAGTTTATCATTAACCGCAAACCCATTGTCGCTGCCGCCGTAGCAACATCCCAGGCTGTCGTACACAATGCCAATGGCTTCATTGTCGCCGGTTTTTTCTGCCAATTTCAAAGCATCAAGGTCCATTTTCACTGCTTCAGCAATATCGCCGTTTCCCGCAAGCTGAAATGCAATTTCGGACATAATAACAGCCTCGCTTATAGGGTCGTCGTTTTTACGGGCCCAATCCAAAATTTTGTAATGATAGGTGAGCCCAAACTTTGAGGTGGGTTGCCCGTTGTTTATTAGTTTATAAATAACACTTACGCGTTGGCTACCAGCTTTAGCTAATGTAAATGCTTTAAACAAACTATCGTGGTTTTGATTGGCAGAAACAGCGGTAGCATTGGTGCGGGAAATAGCAACATGTATAAGGCTATCAACATTTATGTTTTGTGCAAAAAGCTGATAAGAAGAAAAAATCACGCAGAACAGGATAATTTTTTTCATAAAACAGGTATCAACTAAACAGGTATAGAAATGGTAAACACGGACCCTTTATTTTCTTCACTTTCAATATTAATACTTCCGCCATGCCCTTTTACCACAATGTCATAACTCAACGACAACCCCAACCCTGTTCCCTCGCCTGTCGGCTTGGTCGTAAAAAAAGGCTGCATAATTTTATCTTTTATATTCTCCGGGATACCGTTGCCGTTATCCCTCACCCGTATTTCGATACCGCCATTCCTTTGCGCTGTACTTAGCCTGATCACCGGCGAATATTTTGTCCCTTGTTGCTGTTGTTTCTGCTGCGTGGCGTAAAACGCGTTAGTGAATAAATTAAGCAATACCCGCCCTATATCCTGGGGCACTAAATTTACCAACGGCAGTTTAGGATCAAAATCTGTTTCAAGGTCGGCGTTAAAGTTTTTGTTTTTTGCCCTTAACCCGTGGTAGGCCAGCCGGAAATATTCATCGGCTAATTTGTTAATATCGGAGAGCTCCTTCACCGAGCTGCTGGCGCGGCTGTGCTGCAGCATTCCCTTTACAATGCCATCGGCGCGCTGGCCGTGGTGACGGATCTTTTCGAGGTTCTGCCTTACGTCGGATGCAATGGCTATCGCCTCGTCCCTGCCGCCCGATCTTAGCTCTGTTTCCATTTCGTCAAGCAACTCAATATTTACCTCAGCAAAGTTATTTACAAAGTTGAGGGGGTTTTGTATCTCGTGTGCAATACCGGCTGTAAGCTCGCCGAGTGAAGCCATTTTTTCGGATTGAACGAGTTGTTTCTGTGTTAGCTGCAGCCTGGAAAGCGCACTTTCAATATCTTCCTTCTGCTTTAGCAATAATCGGTTGGCGCGTTGCCTGTGCCTTCCATTTCGCCAAAAAACAAATACGAGCAGCATTAATAGAGCCAGTCCCACGATAAGCGCATACATTCTTACTTTGTTTCGGTATTGTTCCTGCGCTGTTGCAATATCCTGCTGCCGCTGTTTTTCTTCAAAGTCAATTGATAGCAGTTGTTTTACTTTATCCTGGCTATAAAGGCTATCTTTTGCCTCAGCGGTTATTTTGTAATATTTGTAGGCTTGGATTGTATTGTGTTCTTCATCATAATACGAATACAAAACTTTACCTGCATTTAAAACATCCTGCTGATACTTCCCCGTTCGTGCGGTTTCCAGCGCTTTTTGGGCATAGTATTTGGCTGAGTCGGGTTCTGAGTATTTATGATATAATTTTGCGAAACTTAAATAAGTTATACTGAGCATTTCAGGGTCGTCCACTAAAACACCAAGTGATACGGCTTCTCTAAGATGCTTGAGTGCTGCTTCTTTATGCCCTTTTTCAAGCTCAACTTCGCCAAGGTCGCGCTCGATGTTATCTAATAAAAAAGTGAAGTTGTTTTTCCTTGCCCCCTTGTTACAAGCCTGAAGATAATAGTCGGCAGAGTCGATCCGGTGCGTATAGAGATAGCATTCGCCGATATTGATAAAAGTAATGGTTTGCGACTCCCTGTCGCTCAGCGTGCTTATTTTATGAGATAGCAGGTAAATTTTCCACCGGTTGTTGGCCATCTGCAGGTAAGGCAAGGCATTTTTATAATCTGCCTTTTGCACATAGGTTGCGCCAATGTTATTATTTTCCTTTACAATGCCGGGTATGTAGTACAACCCCTCGAATACCCTTCGCGCTTTTAAATAAAACTGCATGCCTTTGGCATAATCGCCCATTGTGGAATAAGCATTTGCCAGTAAATTAAGGGAATTTGCAATTGCGTACTGCTTGTTATATTTAACCGCTAGTTCATAGGCTTGCTGGCCAATAATAATGCTTGAATCGGGGTCAGAGATAAAATAGATCTTGCCCATGTCAATCAAAATATTCAACCTGACGGTATCAATCTTGCTGTTTTTTAAGGCAACCCTAAGTGTATCGATCTTCTTATGTTGAGCAATCGCCGCTGTGACACTGAAAAGCAGTAAAAAAATTATGATGTTTCTCTTCATATTGACTAAATAACTGGTAATTTAATAATAAATTCCGCACCTTCTCCGGCAGTGCTATTCACATCTATACTCCCCCCGTGTCCTTTCACTACAATATCATAACTCAATGACAGACCTAATCCTGTGCCCTCGCCAGTGGGCTTGGTAGTAAAAAAAGGCTGCATGATTTTCTCTTTTATATTATCGGGAATACCATTGCCGTTGTCCTTAACAATAATCTTTACAAAGCCATCTTTTGACAATGTCGTTAATGAAACCTGCGGTAAATATCCTTCGATGTTTTGTTTCTTTTTTTGATGAACCGCATAAAAAGCATTGTTGTATAAATTGAGCATCACCCGTCCGATATCCTGGGATACCAAATTTACCTTTGGAAGGCTATCATCGAGGTGGGTATCCATCGCGGCATTAAAAGATTTATCCTTGGCACGCAAACCATGGTAACTTAATCGCATATATTCGTCGGCCAGGGCATTAATATCAGTTAATTCCTTTTGCCCGCTACTCATCCGGCTATGCTCAAGCATACCTTTTACAATGCTATCGGCGCGTTTGCCGTGCATGTTTATTTTTTGTTCGTTTTCTTTAATATCACCAGCTATAGCTAAACCTTCCTGTATATTACCTTTATGAATTTCCTCTTTCATCTCATCTA
>JACXTT010001207.1_pt1 | contig 43736 bp, 38 predicted proteins | sample 9270951 | NCBI WGS metagenome assembly JACXTT01 (sample SAMN15532306, study PRJNA645909) | rock metagenome | isolation source: weathered quartz diorite | place: Puerto Rico | collected 2017-06-21
ATCTCGGCCAGCACTTCGCGAAGGTCTTCGACATCACGTTCCAGGACGAGGCCGGCAAGCGCCAGTACGTCTACCAGACGTCGTGGGGGGTCTCGACGCGGCTGATCGGGGCCCTGATCATGACCCATGGCGACGACCAGGGGCTCAAGCTTCCCCCGCACGTGGCTCCGGTGCAGGCGGTGGTGGTGCCGATCTGGCGCAAGCCGGAGGAGAAGACCGCGGTGATGGCGCACGTCGAGCGCGTGCGCGCCGCGCTGCGCGGGAAGGTGCGGCTCCAGGTCGACGAGCGCGAGCAATACACCCCGGGTTGGAAGTACAACGAGCACGAAATGCGCGGCGTGCCGGTGCGGCTCGAGGTCGGGCCCAAGGACGTGGCGCAAAGTGCCGTGATGAGCGTGCGGCGCGATCACCGCACCAAAGAGTCGATCCCGATCGAGCGCCTCCCGGAGCGCCTCCCGGAGCTGCTGGAGGAGATCCAGGCCAGTTTGTTCGAGGCGGCGCACTCGTTCCGCGCCGAGCACACGAGCACGGCCACTTCGCTGGCCGAGATCGAGGCGCACTTCGCCGAACGGCGCGGCTTCGTGGCCATGCCGTGGTCGGCCGACGCCGCGCTCGAGGCGCAGATCAAGGAGCGGACCGGCGCGACCTTGCGCTGCGTGCCGCTCGATCAGGCCCCGTGGGCGGGGCTCGGCCACGGCGGTCAGTCCGTGGCGCTCTTCGCCAAGGCTTACTGAGGCGCGGGCCACCGCGGCGCGTTCTCGGGTGCAGCGCCTCCTGATCCGTCTGCCGAATTGGCTGGGCGACCTCTTGATGACTCGCCCACTGCTCCACGCCGTGCGCGCCACATTCGCGGAAGCGGAGGTGTGGGCGGTCGGCACGCCCGTCTCGCGCCTGCTCGACAGCGAACAGCTCTGGAATCGGTGGATCCCGAAGGACGCGCCGGTGAGCGGTCGCGAGCCGCACAGTCCGTTTCACGGCCTGCGCTTCGAGGCCGCGTTGGTGTTGCCCCCGTCGTTCTCGAGCGCCTGGTCGTTGTGGCGATTGGACATCGTGCGCCGCATCGGCTTCGCCGCCGAAGGTCGTTCGTGGCTCCTGACCGACGCGGTGCGCCGACCCGCGCGCGGCGATCTGCACTTGAGCGAAGAGTACCTGGGGCTCGGCGCGCGGCTCGGCGTTCAGCGACGAGCCCTACCCACTCTGATCCCGAGCGAGCAGGATCGCGCACTGGCGGCGGCGCGCCTCCAGCGCCTCGAGCTGGCGGCCGCGCCGCTGGCGGTGCTGGGCCCAGGTGCCGCGTATGGCCCCGCCAAGCGCTGGCCGGCGGAGCGTTACGTCGCCTTGGGGAAGGCGTTGGCGGAACGCGGGTACGGTGTGCTGGTCGCGGGCGCGAGCGCCGACCAAGCAACGGCCGCGCCGATCGCGGCCGCCATCGGTAGCACGGCGCGCTGCATCGCCGGCGAGACTTCGCTGGGCGAGCAGCTCGCCCTGTGTGCGGCGGCGCGCGTCACGGTGTGCAACGACTCCGGGCTGGCGCACCTCGCGGCCGCGAGCGGGGCGCCGACGGTGGTGATCTTCGGCTCCACCAGCAGCGCCTGGACTTCGCCGCTCGGCCCGCGCACCGAGGTGGTGCAACGGGCGCCAGTGTGCTCCCCCTGCTTTCGTCGCACCTGCCGAATCGGCTATCGCTGCCTGCAGTCGATCTCGGTCGACGCCGTCGTGCGCGCCTGCGAGGCGCTCGCCGCGTGAAGGTCCTGGTGGTCGCCGAGGGTCGCGGCGCCTCGTCCCAGCGCATGCTCCCGGCCGCGGCGGCACTCGCCCTGCGCGGCCACGAAGTGGCATGGCTCGGGCCGGGAGCCCCCGCGCCGCCGTTCGCGGACCTGCAGGTCCTGGAGCGAGCGCGCGAGTTGTGGGGGCGCACCGCCGACGTGGTCGTGACCGACGCGACGCGTCCGTCGCGCTCGGCCATTCTGGGCTGGCAGGCGCGGGCGCTGTGCCAGGTGGTCGCGGTCGAGCACGCGCAGGTGGAGCGCTGGGGCTGGCTCGAGCGCCTGATGTGGAGCAGCCTCCATCCCCAGGGGCTGGTCGATCCAGCCGAGGCGCGGGCGTTCCAGGAGCGACTGACGACGCTCGCCCTGGAGCACCTCGGGCTGTGGTCCGACGATCCTCCCGCCGCAGCGCCCGATCCGACCCACGGCGACACCGAAGTGCTGGAGCGAGCCTGCGAGCGCGCCCTGGCCCGGCAGCGCAGCCGCGCCGCCCGCGCCGCGGCGTTCCTCGATCGCGACGGCACGCTGGTGCGCGAGGTGGGTTACCTGGCCGATCCCGATGCGCTGGAGCTGCTCCCGAGCGTCCCCGCGGCGCTGCGCGCGCTGCAAGCCGCCGATCTGGCGCTGGTCGTGATTTCGAATCAATCCGGGGTCGGACGCGGTTTGTTCTCCTCGCGCCGCGTGCACGAAGCGATGGCGAGACTGCGCCGACAATTGCGCGCCGCGGGGGTGGAGCTGGACGGGATCTACTTCTGCCCGCACCGGCCCGAAGACGGCTGCCGCTGCCGCAAACCGGGGAGCTTGCTGCTGGAGCGGGCCGCCGAGGATCTCGGCCTGACGCTGCGCGGCTCGTACATGGTGGGTGACAAGCGGCTCGACGTCGAAACCGGCCATCGCGTCGGCGCGCGCGGGCTCCTGCTGCGAACCGGCTATGGTCGCGACGAGGAGGCGCGCCCTGGCACCGCGATCGAAACACCCGACGCGGTCTGCGACGATCTGGCCGCCGCCGCGGAGTGGATCCTGGCGCACGGCGCCAATCCCTGAGCCCGAGGACTAGCGGTCGGGGTCGAGATCGATGCGGTAGCTCCCGCCGCCACGCTCGAGCTGGTAGCGCAGCCGGTAGCCCAGCACACGCGTCTGTCCGTGGCTGATCCAATCATCGGCGACCAGGGCGTCGAGACTCTTCGGGTAACTGCCGTTGTCGCGACGGTAGAGGTCGAGTGCCGAGCGCAACTGCTCCACCTGGACTGCGGCGAAGACGTCCGACTCGGGCCGCGGCTCGGGCCGTTGCGCTTGCAAGGCCCGGGCGCCGAAGTGGAAGCCCACGGCCAGCGCCATGATCAGGGCGGCGGCCATCACTTCCCTGGGCACCGACGTATGCGGCGACGGCGGCGCGATGATGCGCCGGGCGGGAGACTCGATCGTTCCGGGATCCTTGCGCCCGACGACCTCGATCCAATTGGCGTCCAACATCCGATCGAGGGCTTCGTAGGCCTCGTACTCGGAGAGCGGCGCGGCTTCGACCACCTCGGCCACGGTGTGCTGTCCATCGATGATGCCGAACAGCTCCTTCTCCTCCTCGGCCAGCGGCTCGTCCGGATCGGGCAGGTCGCGCACGCCCAACAGGTCGTAGGGATTCTTGAACTTCGAGACGAAGCGCTTCTGCTCGTCGACGCGCCGCGCCGCCTCGATCAACGCCCCTTCCATGCTGAGCCTAACCAGCGGCGGCGCAGGCCACGTTTCCTTGGGCTCGAAACGATAGCTGCCGCTCTCCCAGCGCACGATCCGCATCAGGTCGTTCAGGATCTGGCGCTCGAGAAACGCCTTCAGCTCCTCGGCGTCGAGGTAGCGGCCGTTGACCAACAGATCCTCGAGGTCGCGATTCGATTCCTTGTGGATGCTGAGCAGGCCGCGACGCTGCTCGTCGGACAGGCGGTGGACCTTGATCAGGAATTGGAGCAGCGGGTCGTCGGGCTTCATGCCCGGCGAGCGCGTCCCGATGATGCGCCCGTCGAAGACGTGGATCTGGGCGCGTTCGGTGTTCCACTCCAGCTTCAGGCAGCCGGTTTTCTTCTGGCTGCCCAGCAGCTGGAGGATCTCGGTCACCGAGAAGTCGCGCAGGTTGCCCTGGAGTGCCATGGTGTCCCTCAGGCAGCCCGCGCGGGGCGGTCCGTGATCGAGCCCGGCCGCGACGCGGTCACGCGTACCGTGGGAGCGTCGGGATCGGGCGCGGCGAGGTAGCCGAGCAGCGACACCGCATAGACCCCGACGGCGCTCGCCAACAGCCCCCATTCGGGACCGGTCAGGCCGTGCCCGAGCTCTCCGCTCAGGGCATAGGGTGCGCGCAGATCGAGGAAGCGGCTGAGCAGATCGGCGCTCACCGAGAGCAGCAGCAGTGCGCTCAGCGAGCGGCGGCGCGCCAGCAGCCCGAGCCCCGGAATCAGGCCGGCACCGATGGTGCGCACGATAGTGCGCTGGCGCTCCACCTGGCGGCGGCGCCCATGCAGGAGCACTCGACCGAACTCGCTGCTCTCGGCGCGGGCCGCCATGGCCGCGCACGGAGGGCACAGTGCGACCTCGCGCAGCCGCTGCGCGCAGCGGCGGCACACCGGGCGAGCGCAGTTGGAGCAGGTGCGTAGCGGCATCTTGACCTGCCACCACAGACCCAGCCCCAGGGACATCAGGGTCAGAGCGATGGCCGAGAGGGTGAAGGGCCAGCCCGAGGTCTCGATCATCGCGCGCCATGCCACCGGCAACGCCGGCACCACCTCGGCGGACGGCGTGCGCAGCAACGTGGCCCAGAAGGTTCGCGGCTCGATCCATTCATCCACCAGCGGCAGGTCGCCGCTCTCGCCGGAGCGCGCCTGGTACGACTTCACCATCTCGAAATCCAGCGCCGAGGCTCGGGCCACGGCCTCGCTCGCGGCCCGATAGTCGAACAGGCGAGTGTGCACCTGGGACGCGTTGAAGAACGCCGCCGCGTTGCGCGGATCGACCTGGGTGGCGCTCTGGAAGCTCTTGAGCGCGTCGTCGAAACGGCCCTGCATCGCGAGCAGATTGCCGAGATTGTTCAGGGCCTGGCCGTTGTTCGGCCACAGCTCGAGGCTCCGCCGATAGGCCGTCTCCGCGCCGTCGAGATCGCCCGCTCGACGCGCCAACCAGCCCAGTGCGAAGTGGAGGTACGGACTGCCCGGATGCTGGGCCGCGAGCCGCGCGACGCGCTCGTGGTCCTCGGGCGTGTAGTCGCGCTGGTCGAGCGCGGTCACACCGTAGAATGGCGCCCCCTCGGAGCGCAGCGGCAGGGCCAGGCGTCCGAGCAGGGTGGGCGCCAGCGGCGCCGCGCCGACCATGAGCAGCAGCGCGACGAACACCGCACGCTCGCCGAGCCTCAGCATCGGCCACAGCAACGCGAGCATGACCAGGGCCGGCAGCGCCGCGCCCAGCCCGAGCACCCAGGGCATGATCAGGAACACCCAGGACCAGATCGCCGCGCTGCGCGGCGCGAGGACGATGCCGAGTCGTTCGCCCCAGACATGTCGGAGCTCGTGCTGATGGAGCCCGATCAAGATCAGCCCGGCCAGCAACAGACCGAAGAACAGCGCATGCATTCCGAAGAAGATCGCGTTAGCGCCGAGCTCGAGCTGCAGTGGGAAGTCTTCCTTCAGTCGTTGGAGGAAGGAAGCCCACGACAGCAGCGCCTGGCTGGGCTCGCGCGTCAGGAACCAACCGGCCAGCGTGAGGTGCGGGGCCACGAACGAAGGATCGAGGACCGTCGCCCCGCGCAGCAGGCTGACCGCCTGCGGCTCCTGATGAGCCTTCCATGCGATCAGGCCGCGACGATAGGCGAGACGGGCTTCGGCCGGCATGGCCACCTGCTGAGACTGCGCCTTCTGATCGAGCCACTGATCCAGCTCGCGTAGGTCGGGCAGGGGCCGCTCCGAGCGAGGCGCGGCGACGTGGCTCGCCGCAGCGGGCTCGGTTTCAGCCTGGGCCGGGGAGTCCGCCCAGGTGCAAAGCCCGAGCAGGGCCGCGAGCCAAAACGCGGTCGCCCCCAGCACGCGCAACTTCCTGTTGGTCGTCGAGGTCACGTCTCTTGACAGGGTGAGGAAGCCATTCGTAAGTTGCCTGCGCTCGCGGCGGTTATCGGCCCGCCCTTGGCCCGCCTTGACCGCATTTCGCAACGCCTGCGCCGGAGCTCCCCGAACCCGATGGAACCGTCCTTGCCTGAAGCGGCCCGCCGAGCCGACCCCTCGGGGGCCTCGGCGCCCTGGATCCGGGTCGCCGAGGCCGGCCGCTACGTTGGGCAACAGGTCGAAATTCGCGGCTGGCTCGCGCACCGTCGTTCCAGCGGCAAGATCCAGTTCCTGGTGGTGCGCGACGGCAGTGGCGTCATGCAATGCGTGGCCGGCGTGAAGGATGTTGCCGCCGAGGACTGGCAGGCCGCGGAACAATTGACACAGGAATCGTCGGTCGTCCTGGTGGGCGACCTGCGCGCCGACCCGCGCGCTCCGGGCGGGGTCGAGATGGGGATCAAGCAGATTCGTCTGATCGCCGTGGCGGAGCCCTACCCGATCTCTCCGAAAGAGCACGGCACGGATTTCTTGATGGATCACCGCCATCTGTGGCTGCGGGCCCCGCGACAACAGGCGTTGCTGCGCCTGCGCGCCGAGCTGATTCAAGCGTTCCGCGACTTCATGAGCCGCGAAGGCTTCCTGCTGGTCGACTCCCCAATTTTCACCCCCAATGCCTGCGAAGGCACGACCACACTGTTCGAGACGCAGTACTTCGATCAGAAGGCTTACTTGACGCAGAGCGGCCAGCTGTATGCCGAGGCGGCGGCGATGGCGCTGGGTAAGGTCTATTGCTTCGGGCCCGCGTTCCGGGCCGAGAAGAGCAAGACCCGCCGCCACCTGATCGAGTTCTGGATGATGGAGCCGGAGTGGGCCTTCGCCACGCTCGAGGACGTGATCGGCTTGATGGAGCGCCTGCTGGTCTACACCGTCGGCCGCGTGCTGGAGGCGCGGGCGCAGGATCTCGAGATCGTCGAGCGCGACACCGCGCCGCTCGAGCGGGTGCAATCGCCGTTCCCGCGAATTCATTACAACGCCGCGGCGCAGCGGCTGGTCGACGCAGGGCAGCCGTTCACGTGGGGCAGCGACCTGGGCGGGACGGACGAGACGGTGCTGTCGAGCGCATACGATCGGCCGCTGTTCGTCACCCACTACCCGGCGGCGGTGAAGGCGTTCTACATGGAGCCCGACCCCGAAGACCCGCGTCTCTCCCTGTCGTGCGATTGCCTGGCGCCCGAGGGCTACGGCGAGATCATCGGGGGTGGACAGCGCATGGCGTCGCTGGAGCTGCTGACGCGGCGCATCGAGGAGCACGGGCTGCCGCAGGAAGCCTTCGAGTGGTACAAGGACCTGCGCCGCTATGGCTCGGTGCCGCACGCGGGGTTCGGGATCGGCGTCGAGCGGACGCTGGCCTGGATCGCCGGCCTCGAGCACGTCCGCGAGACCATTCCTTTCCCACGCATGCTCTATCGCCTGCGCCCGTGACGGCGCGCGCGCTCAGGAGCGGCGACGCAGGATGACGAGCGCGTTCTCGCCCGACAGCGTGTCGATGACCGTCGCGACCTGGTAGCCCAGCAGGAGGCCTGCGCGCTCGCGCGCATCGCGGAAGGGCGCCCCAGTCCCCGCGAACGCACGGCCCCCCTCGAGCACGCTGCGCCGGGTCAGCAGCCAATCCGGGCGCTCGCTGGCCACGACATCCGCATACCATCCTGGCCCTTGAGTGCGTCGGCGCATGACCTGGGGGGAGACCAGGCCGACCTCGTCGATGATCCGCAGCGGCGATCCATAGCCGATCATGCCGATCGGCTCGAGCAACACCGATTGCCCGGGCGCCGCGTGCTCCGCGAAGTAATGGGCGGCGCTGGCGAAGCCGAAGTACTCGCTCTGCGCGCGTCCCAGATAGAGGTGGGGCACGATCGTCCACAAACCCAGCGTCAACGCCGCGCAGCTGACTTCGAGCGCCGGCCCCCGGGCGAGCCTCGGGAAACCCACCGCCGCCAGCGCGACCAGGCCGGCCAGCGGAACCGCCAGGTACCACCAGAAGTAGGCCACGCCGAGCAGCGAATAGCCGAGCCAGACCGCGACGCAGGCGGCGGTGAAATACGCCGCCGGACTCGAACGCTCGGCCCACATCGCCCGCACTCCGAACCACGCTGCGGGGGTGAACACGACGGTGAGCAGGAACAGGTGGCCGGTGTCGCTCAAGAGCGGAAAGCGCCCGAGCACGAATGGCGAGAGCCATTCCCACCAATGCCGACCCAACCACGGGCCGGGCGTTCCGTAGATCTTTGACTTGGCCAGCAAGCTCTGCGGAATCGGACTGCCGAAGTACGCGGCCAGGCCGGCCAGACTCGCCGCGACCAACACCAGCGCGATGATCCGGTCGCGCGGCCGCGCACCCAAGGCGAGGATCGCGGCCGCGACCAACCCCTCGGGCCGCATCCATGCCACGGCGGCGAGCGCCAAGCCCGCGAGCGGGCTGCTCGCGCCACAGGCGGCCGCCGCCAGCGCGACGCACGCGACCATCGCCTGGTTCTCCATCCCCGAGACCGAAACCGCGGCGAAGTACGGCCATGCCGCCCAGAAGAACGCGAAGATCCAAGCGGAGCGACTCGAGAACGACCGTCGCAACATGGCGACGACGAGGACCAGCGTCACCAGCTCGAGCCCCAGCGTGGTGGTGCGCGCCCACGCGACGGGCGGGGCGCCGAGCTTGAACCCGAGCGCCGTCCACAGGGTCCAGAGTGGAGACGAGAACCCGAAGACCGGTTGGTCCTGGTTGAATACCAGGCCAAAGCCGTTGGCGAAGTTCCGCGCGAAACGAAAGGTGATGTAGGCGTCTTCCGCGGCGTAGGGGATGACCAGGGCGAGTCCGATGCGCGATGCCAGGAGGAGCACCGCGGGGATGAGGAACGGCGCCTTGGGATCGAAGAGCTCGGTCAGGCTCGGAAGAGTGAGCCCAACCGGGGCGGCAGGGACTTGGGTCTCGGGCTTGGCCGGGCGATGAGGCGGCTGCCGACTTGATCGCCTGCTCATCGACGGGGGCCTCTGGGCGGGGGGAGAAAGAGAGAACCCCGGCGCCACGACCAGGAATCGTCGCCACCGGGGTTCTCGAGCTCGGTCGACATCGCCTCGCGGCGACGATCGGGAGCGGCGGCCTCTACATCAGGGGAGCCCAGATCTGCCCCAGCGAGAGGCGAACGGCAGCCCACGCACGAGCAAGATGCGGACAGCGACAAGGATGCAGACGTGAGTCACCTCTGGACTCCCGAACAGACGAAACCGGGAACCACTGACTCAGCCGCGCAGTCTATTCGTGAGTCCCGCTCATGGCAAGCAAAGTCGCCCGCGTTGTCTCTCCGCACGTTGATTCCTTGACACCGATCGGAGGCGCTCCTACCGTCCGGCGCTTCCATGCCGCCTCGTCGAGGGCCGGCGTTCTCGAGCGATGAGTTTGACACCGACCACATGCCGTTCCTAGACTTGCCGCGCTTCGACTCCCCGGGCTCGGATGGGCGCCGCACCATGCGGCATCGATCTCCGTGGCTTCTTCTCTTTCTTGCCGGGGTTTACGGCTGTTCCTCCAAGTCGAGCTCGGTTCCGGTGGAAGACTCGCTGACCTCGGGGCGTATCTCGGTCGCGAGCGCTGCGGAGGCCAGGACCATCATCGATCGCGAGCGAGGCGTATTCGAGAAGCTCTACCCTGACGCCCACATCCAGGTCGCGACCCGACCCTCGGGCGAGGGCATTCGGGCGTTGTTCGGCGCGGACTGCGACTTGGCGGTGATCTCGCGGGAGTTGGAGCCGGACGAGCGCTCGGCCGCGGCCCGGGGAGGGCTCGAGATCGAAGGTTATCGATTTGCCAAAGACGCCGTGGTGGTGATCGTGAACAAAGACAATCCGGTCGAGAACGTGGCCCTCGACGATTTGAAACGCATCTACCAGGGCAAAGTCACCAATTGGTCGGCGCTCGGGGGGCCGTGGCGAGCGATCGAGCCAGTCTTCCCGGATCCCAAGTCGGATCTTGCGGGGTTCTTCGTGCAACGCGTGATGAATGGAGAGCCGGTCCAGACCCGCGTCGCCGTCGTGGACGACGACTCACTCGCCGTCGCGGAAGTCAAGGCTCGCCCGGGAGGGGTCGGCTTCGTCTCATTGGCGTGGGAGGGGCGCGGCGTGAAGACGCTGCGCGTCGCGTCACTGACCGGATTGCCTTATTGGAAGCCCGACCTGGAGGCCGTCTACCAGGGCGATTATCCCCTGACGCGCGCACTCAGCTTCTACGTGCGCACCAACGGGGCACCCCTGGCGCATGGGCTGATCACCTACGTGACCAGCCACGACGGCCAAGCCATCGTTCACGAAGCCGGCCTGGTCCCGACCACGGTTCCGGTACGCTTCGTTCGACGCTCCCCGCTGAAGGGAGCGCACGGATCATGAGAGGAGAAGAGGCCCTGAAGCACATGCACGCCACTCGGTGGATGCGACCCGCGGCCGCGCTGCTGGTCTGCTGGAGTCTCGGCTTGGCCGCGAGCGCCGCGCGCGGCGACGATCTCAAGGACGGAAACGCAGCGCTCAAGGCGAGCCGCTACGACGACGCGCTCAAGGCGTTCGAGCGCGCGGCGAGTCAGGGCCTGGCGGCGGGTCGGGCCGGGGTGGGCCAGGTGTGGCTCCGGCGGCGCCAGTACGACAAGGCTTTGGAAGCGTTCAAGACGGCTCAGAAGATGGACGCGACGCTGGCGATGGGCTTCTACGGCGAGGGCGAAGTGGACCGCCGTCAGGATCGTTGCCCCGATGCTCTGCCGCTGTTCGAGAAGGCCGTGAACCTCGACCGCAAGTTTCCCGAGGCGCAACTCGCTTGGGGCGACTGCCTCGTGAAGACCAAGCAGTTCGACAAGGCCACCGCCGCGCTCACCGAGGGTCTCAAGTGGGGACCCAAGTGGCGGCCGCGATTCCTGGTCGCCCTGGGTGGAGCGGCCATGGCCCGCGATTCGTTGCGCGAGGCCGGGATCTATTTCACGCGCGCCCGTGAGGAGGCACCCTCCGATCCGGAAGTGCGCAGGGCGTTGGGTGAGTTCTACATCCAGCGGGGCACGTGGTCGCTGGCGGTGCTCGAAACCCAGGCCGCGGTCGATCTCGATTCCACCGACTCCGAGCTGCGCTTCTCGCTCGCCCAAGCGCTGGAGTACGACGAGCGCTACGATCAAGCGCTCGAGCAGTACCACTGGATCGCCGATCGCGACGCCGATTTCGCCCCGGTGCAGCTGGCTCTGGGAAGCCTCCTCTACCGCGCCGGCCAGAACGATCCGCGCCGCTACACCGAGGCGCGCGCTCCGCTCGAGCGCTACACCCAGCTCGCTCCGGAGGACCCCAAGGGTTGGAGTCTGCTGGGTCGCACCCTGGCCAACCTCAAGCTGCGCGACGACGCGATCGTCGCGATGAAGAAGGCAGAAGCCCTCGGCGACAAGAACAAGGAGCTGTATTCGATGCTCGGCCGCGCAATGGCCGAGAAGCGCGATTACGCCGCCGCTTACGGCTACTTCCTGCGCGGGGAAAACGACCCCAAGGACGAGCTGATGATGGCCCAGATCTTCGCGATTCAGGGCCGGCTGGGAGGGGCCGACTCGATGTACGCCTCGATCCTCGCCCGCGACTCCAGCAGCTCGAGCGCCAAGGTGGCGATGAACGAAATCGGCAAGCTGCGCTTCCGCCAGAAGGACTACTTAGGGGCGCTCGCGTCGTTCCAGAGGCGAATCGCCCTTGACCCGAATAGCGGCGAGGCTTACTTCTATATAGGCTTGTGCCAAAAGGAATTGAAGCGGTTCCCTGAGGCGCTCGAAGCCCTCAAGAAATCCGCGGCCATCGACTCCACCAAGGCCGACCGGTTCTTCTGGGAGGGCGTGCTCAGCGACCAACAGAAGAACATCCCCGAGGCTCAGGCCGCTTTCCAGCGCTCAGTCGCGCTGGACGACACGAGCAAGGTGGCGAGCAAAGCAAGGGCCCAACTGGGCTATTATCGACTGTTGGAAAAGGACTGGTCGGGGGCGTTGCAACACCTCGAGCGGTCGGTCGTTCTCGATCCCCAGTACGTCCAGGCATGGGTGTGGCTGGGGCAGGGTTATCAGAATTCGGGCAACCGCGAAAAGGCGATGGACGCTTATCGTAGGGCGCTGGCGCTGGATCCGAATCAACCCGAGGCCAACAAGGGCGTGAAGATTCTGAGCGGCGCGGTGACCAGCAAGGGAGGTTGAGCATGCTGAAGCAGCGCCAGGTGGAGAGCATCGTCGTCCTGTACCCCAAGGGTTACTTGACCGGCGGGGACGAGACCGATGAGCTCGACGCCGCGATCAAGCACCACATCGAAGCCGGCAACAAGCACCTGATCATCAACCTCAGCGACACCCAGCACCTCAACTCGACGGCGCTGGGCGTGCTGATCTCGGCCCACGCGAATTACACGCGCCGCCAGGGTCAGATGAAGCTGTGCGGCGTCGACAAGCGGATCGAGAACATCTTCGTCATCACGAAGCTCTCGCTGGTCTTCGACGTGTTCCCGACCGAAGAGCAAGCGATCGCGAGCTTCGCGGAAACCAAGTCGGTCTGAGGGCCGGTGGGGATCCAACGCAAGCAGTTACGAACCGTGACCGTGCTGGCGCTCAAAGGAAGCTTCTTCGGCGACCGGGAAACCGACGAGCTCCAGAAGGCGATCCTCGACGAGGCCGCGAGCGGCAACACGCGCTTGATCCTCGACATGAAGGATTGCCAGGCGCTGAACTCGATCGCGATCGGCGTGTTGATGCGGGGTTACACCAACTACCGGGGGCGCGGCGGTGAGATCAAGCTGTGCGGCCTGGGGAAGCGCCTCAAGGATTTGTTCACCATGACGAAGTTGATCATGGTTTTCGACCATTACGACACCGAGGACGCGGCGGTGGCCGCGTTCGCGACCGTCGCGTCGGACCAAGGAGGAGCGTAGTCCATGAATCGCTATATCGTCCCCGCCGGGTTTGCGCTCGCGGCCGTGGTGTCGTTTGGGATCTGGTGGAATCTCCCGGCGCTAGGCCCGGTGGGCGAGCAGATGAAGCAGGGCGGCCCGCTGGTCGCGGCGCTGATCCTGCTGATCATCCTCCAGACCTCGTTCATCATCGAGCGCTTGTGGAGCCTCCGGAAGGCGCAGGGTCGCGGATCCCTTCCCGACTTCCTCAACAACGTGCGCAAGCGACTCCACCACGGTGACGTCGACGGAGCCATCAAGCTGTGCGCCGAGCAGCGCGGCTCGGCGGCCAACGTGATCCGCGCAGGCCTCGAGCGCTATCAGCAGCTGAAGGCGGAAGGCGCTCCAAAGGAAAAGATCGTTGCCGAGACCCAAGCCGCCATCCAGGAGGCCAATGGCCTCGAAGTGCCTCTGCTCGAGCGCAACCTGATCGCGCTTTCGACCATCGCGTCGATCGCCACGATGGTGGGGTTGCTCGGTACCGTGCTCGGAATGATTCGCTCGTTCGCGGCACTCGGCCACACGGGCGCCGTCGACGCCAGCAAGCTGGCGATCGGAATCTCCGAGGCGCTCATCAACACGGCGGGCGGGCTGTTCGCAGCGATCGCGGGCATCGTGGCCTACAACGTCTTCGTGACCCGCGTCGACGGCTTCAACTACATGATGGACGAGGCGTCGTACGAAGCGGTGCAGCTCTTGGCGGCGACGGCCGGCGGCACCGAGAAGCGGTAGGGGAGCGCGACAATGCTCAAGAGGATGCGTCGAATCGGCATCGCCATCGACATGACTCCGATGGTCGACGTCGCGTTCCTCCTACTGATCTTTTTCATGCTGACCACGCAGTTCAAGCCGCCGGAGAAGGACAAGATCACGCTGCCGGAGTCGAACTCCGAGGCCAAGTCGCCGGAGTCCGACATCATCACGCTGGCGGTGACGGCGCCCAAGCCCGAGAACGGCAACCAATCCTCCGTGCGGGTGATCTACCGAGCCGGCGGACAAGAAGTCTCGCAGGTGCTGGGACCGACGGCGGTCAAGACCGACCTGCCAGGGCTGCTCACCTCGGCGCGAACCTCGAATCCGGCGGCGCGCATGATCGTGAAGATGGACAAGGACGCGCCCTACGGAATCATGGCCGACATGATGTCGGCGCTGCAGGCAGCCAACGCCCCGCGATTCAACGTCCAGACCGAGCTCGAAGGCTCGGCCGGAATTTTTGGAAAGAAGCCCGCGGCTCATTGAGCCGGATTGAAGGAGGTGGGATTCCGTGGGCGCAGTAGACACCCCTCAACGAGAACACAAGCAAAAGGGCAAGGGAGGGTTCCGGCGCAAGAAGCGCCGCGTCGGCATTCGCATCGACATGACGCCGATGGTCGACGTCGCCTTCCTGTTGCTCATCTTCTTCATGGTGACCACGGTGTTCCGCACTCCGCAGGCGCTGGAGATCAACCTCCCGCCCAAGGAAGACGTGAAGGTCGACGTCGCCAAGTCGAAGGTGCTCGAGGTCCGGGTCCTGAACGATGGGCGCTCGTATTGGCGCAACGCCGACGAGCCCTGGGCGCGCACGCAGATCAAGGACCTCAGCCACGTCTTCGGACGCTGGAAGGCCAGCAAGGACAAGGTCGTCATCATCCGCATCGATCGGGACGCCAAGTTCAGCAACATGGTCGACATCATCGATGAGCTCGACCTCGCCAGCCTGACGCGGTTCTCCCTCCAGACCCTCGCCGACAACGAGAAACAGGAGGTCGCAACGCTGTGAAGCCAGCGGAAGCCCTGTTCCAGTTCATGCCCTATGGGGCGCCCGAGCTGAAGGAAGTCGCCCGGAAGTACATGTTCCGAGGCGTCCTGTTCGGGAGCATCGCGTGGCTGGTGCTGTTCCTGCTTTCTTTCGGCACCACGATGTTCATGCGCCTCCACCCGCACGAGACCAAGGTCGTGGTGGTGCCCTACCGCGAGCTGGCCGCGCCCCCGCCACTCACCGACAAGCCGCCGCCTCCACAAGTCGCGATCTCGACCCCGGTCGCGCCGCCGAGCGTTGCGGTGCCCGTGCCGGTGCCCGATGCCGAGGCGCCTCCCGAGCAGGTGATCGCGTCGCAGGAAGAGTTGGCGCAGACCGCGCCGGGACCGGCATCGGACGGTCAGGAGCTGGTGGTCGCGCCGCCCGAGGACGACGCGCTGCCAAAGTTCGGTGACTACGTCTACGTGGAGGAGCTGCCTGAAGTCATCAGCAAGCCTCCTCCCGAGTACCCAGACCTCGCGCGCTCTGCCGGAGTCGATGGAGTGGTTCAGCTCCAAGCGCTGGTCGGGAAGGATGGGAAGGTCAAGGACGTCAAGGTCATGAAGGGCGTGGAGATGCTGAACGACGCGGCCGTGAAGGCGGTTCGGCAGTGGGTCTTCAAGCCCGCGCTGTCGAACAACAAGCCGGTCGCGGTCTGGGTTGCGGTGCCGGTGCGCTTCTCGCTGAACTAGCTGTCGCCGGCATTCCCGATCGCATGCGCTGAAGCAAAAAATCATCCGCCCCTGCCTCGGCCCGCGCCGGGCAGGGGCTTTTGCCGCGCCGGTACGCGGCCGCGTTGACCCTCCCAGTCCGTCCCCGTACTTTCCTTCGGCTCCAAGCCGTCCTGCCTCGTTCCCCTATCCCCAGGAGGTCGTCGTGGAGATCACTCAGGCTTCATCGACCGCCGAGGCGACGTCCGGCGCCGCGGAACCCACGTTGTCTCCGCCCGCTCGGGCGATCGCGATCTTCACCAATCCCAACGGCGCGTGGACTGGCCTTCGCACCCGCACTCAGTGGTGGTTCCCGGTCCTATTGATCGCGCTGTTCACCACCGTGCTCACCGCCGCCATCTACCAGCGCGCGGTCGTGCCCATGATCAGCGAGCGCTGGGATCAAATGGTGGAAGACGGCAAGCTGACGGCGGAGCAGGTGGACAAGATGGAGCAGGGCATGCGCGGGCCGACGGGGATCGTGATGGGACTCGTGCCCCAGCTCATTTTCTTCCCGATCGTCCTCATGGTCCTGGGCGCGGGGGTGGCCTTCGGGGTCAGCTTCATGCTGGGCTCCAAGCTCTCCTTCCGACAGGGCTTCGAGGTGGTGTCGTGGGCCAACCTGGTGATGCTGCCGGCCGGCGTGTTGAGCAGCGTGCTGGCGTGGTCCAAGGAGACCATGAAGGGCATCCACTTGGGTCCGGGTCTCCTGGTTCAGATGTCCGACCCGCCGGCCAAGTGGCAGTTCGGGCTGGCCTCGTTCCTCGATGCGTTCGGCCCCTTCGAGCTCTGGACCGTCGCGCTCGTCGTCATCGGGGCCAGCACTCTGTCGGGCGCCCCGCGCAAGTCGGTGCTGTGGGTGGTCGGAGGCCTGTACGTGGTCGCGCGGCTGGTGGGGGCGGGCCTCGCCATGTTGACTCCCGGAGCGGCGTGAGCCGCAACCCTTTCGCGACATCCGGCGTAAGCAGGGCACGCCCGGGAGACGGCCTTCCGGGAGTTCGACGGAGAACGTTCATGAGGAGGATGCGTTCGCACATGGGTCGAGCCTGGGCTTGGGGGCTGGGATTGCTGGTGGCGGTCGACGCCCATGCGGAGCTGCTGACCGCCGACCGCGCGGTGCAGCTGGCGCTCAAGAACAACAGCCACGTCATCGGCGCCGAGGCGGGCGTGCTCGATGCGAAGGGCGGCCTCTACAGCGCCTACGCCGGCATCCTGCCGCGGTTCTCGGCGTCGATGAGCCGCAGCGGCCAGTGGACCAACGACAACATCGGCAACTCGGCCTTCGGTGGCGTGGTGTTCCCCACCCGCACCACCTTCACCGACGAATCGTACGCGACGTCGCCCACCCTCACAGGCTCATGGTCGATCCTGAATCTGTCCTCGATCACCGGCTGGTCCTCGGCGCGGAACGGCCTCAAGTCGGCGCGGCAGACGCGCCAGGCGACCCGCAACGACGTCGCCCTGGCGGCACGGCGCCAGTTCTACGAGGTCGTGCGTGACGTTCGGCTCGCGTCGGTCAGCGACGACGCGCTCAAGCTGGCACGCAACGACGAGCGGCGCGTGAAGGCCTTGTTCGAGGTCGGCTCGGTCTCGAAGAGCGACCTGCTCAAGGCCGAGGTGCGCACCGCCCAGAGCGAGCTCGATTCGTTGACGGCGCATCAAACGGTGACGGTCCAACGCATCACCCTGGCGACGCTCCTCGGGCAGAAGGAAGAGACCATGGGTGAGGTCGATACGGTGCTGACCGCGGAGCCGATCTCCTTCGACGAGGCGAGCCTGGTGACCGAAGCGGCCAAGAATCGCCCCGATCTGGTGGCTGCCGACGCGGAGTTGGCGGCGGCGCGCTCGGGTCTGACCTCGGCGCACTTCGCCCGATTGCCCTACGTCACCGTGAGCGGCCAGGCCTCGTTTAACACCACCAACAGCTCCAAGTTCGACCAGCCCTTGACCGACTCGCTCGGCGTGGAGATCCCGGGCACCCGAGCCACAAGCAATACCCAGAGCAAGACCGATCATTCGATCGGGGCGCGCGTGGCGCTCAACTGGGACTTCTTCGACGGCCTGGCGACGGACGGTCGGGTCGCCGCGGCCCGCGCGCGCCTGATGCGCGCCAAGGATGCGCGCGACGCGCTGCACCGCAACCTGGAGAGCGAGGTTCACCAGGCGGTGCTGACGTATCGCGAAGCGGTGGAGCGGGATCGAGTCGCGCGCCGCGCGCTCGAATCGGCCACCGAGAACCTCAAGCTCACTCAGGAAAAGTACAATGTCGGCTCGGCGACCATCCTGGATCTGATCGATGCACAGGTTCAGCTCCAGCGCGCTCAGAGCGACGGCGTTTCTGCCCTTGCGGCCATCCGGGTCGCGGAGGCTCAATTGAACCGCGTCCGGGGCCGCGCCGAGTAGCGCGCCGCCGAGGAGGAATCGAGGTCGCCCATGAAGAAGAAAAAGTGGCTGTGGATCGGTTTGGGCGGGGCCCTGATCCTGATCCTGGTGGTGGTCAACATCGCGGCTCAAGGCGGCAAGAAGGGGCTGCCGGTGCAGCTCGCGCGCGTACGCACCGAGGACATCACCTCCAAAGTGCGCTCGCCCGGCAAGATCGAGCCCAAGACCCAGGTCAAGATCAGCGCCGACATCATGGGCAAGGTGACCCACCTCGCGGTCAAGGAAGGCGACCGCGTGAAGAAGGGCCAGCTCCTGCTCCAGATCGACGCCATCCAGCGCACCGCCGATCAGGTGCAAGCGCGCACCACCCTGGCCTCGGCGCAGTCGCACCAGCGCGACGCCGACGCGAAGCTCAAGGTGACCGAAGCCAACTATCAGCGCCAGAAGGCGCTCTTCGAACAGAAGCTGTTGTCGCAGGCCGAGTGGGACCAGGCGACGTCGGTTTACGACGCGGCGCGCGAGGCCGCGACCGCGGCGCACGAAGAGGTGTCGCGCTCGAACGCCGCCTTGACCGCCGCCACCGACCAGCTGGCCAAGACCCGCATCGTGGCGCCGATCGACGGCGTCGTGAGCGCGCTCTACATCGAAGAAGGCGAGATCGTGATCATGGGGACCATGAACAACGCCGGGACCCAGATCCTCAACGTCTCGGACTTGTCGCGCATGGTGGTCAAGGCCAACGTCGACGAGACCGACGTGGTCGACGTGCGGCTGGGTCAGAAGGCCAAGATCACGGTCGACGCGATTCCCGACACGGCCTTCGACGGCACCGTCACCGAGATCGGCAACACCGCCAAGCGCAGCGAAACCGGCGTCACGACCGAGGGCCAGACCAACTTCGAGGTCGAGGTGACGTTCGACACCACCGTCCCGCAGGTACGGCCCGGGATGACCGCCGACGTCGAGATCCAGACCGCGACGCATCCCAAGACCAACGGCGTCCCGATTCAGGCGGTCGTGGTGCGCACCGAGCGTGAGATCGAGCGCGCCAAGAAGAAGGGGGCCCACACCGAGCGCCGCGCCCGCCGCAGCGACGCCGTGGCGGCCGAGGAGGACACGGTGGGTCGCAAGGAGAAGGAGATCACCGGCCTGTTCGTGGTCCGCGACGGAATCGCCAAGTTCGTTCCGGTCAAGACCGGGATCGCGAGCGAGACCATGATCGAGATCTGGGGCGACCTGAAGCCGGGCGAGTCGGTGGTCACCGGGCCCTACAAGGCGCTGCGCGAGCTCAAACCCGACCAGAAGGTTCGACAGGAGCAGCCCGGACCCGCCGGCCGCTCGAAGGGGTAGCCCCCGTGCTCATCCAGATCCGCGACCTGCATCGCATCTACGAAGTGGGCGAGGAGAAAGTCCACGCTCTGAACGGCGTGAACCTCGAGATCGCGCCGAACGAGTACGTCGCCATCATGGGCCCCTCCGGCTCGGGCAAGTCCACGCTCATGAACATCGTGGGCTGCCTCGACACGCCCACCAGCGGCCAGTACCTGCTCAAGGACACCGACGTCGGCAAGCTTTCCGACGACGCTTTGGCCCACATCCGGAACAAAGAGATCGGCTTCGTCTTCCAGACGTTCAACCTGCTGGCCCGCGCGGATGCGCTCCACAACGTCGAGCTGCCGCTCGTCTACGCCGGCGTCAAGCACGAGGAGCGGCGCAAACGAGCGCGCGAAGCGCTCGAAATGGTGGGGCTCCACGATCGCATGAAGCACAAGCCCAACGAGCTGTCGGGAGGGCAGCGCCAGCGCGTGGCGATCGCGCGTGCGCTGGTGAATCGCCCCAGCATCATCCTCGCCGACGAGCCGACCGGGAACCTCGACACCGCGACCGGCGAGGAGATCATGGCGTCCTTCGAGCGCATCTGGCACCAGGGCAATACGGTGATCCTGGTGACCCACGAGTCGGACATCGCCGCCCACGCGCACCGGGTCGTGCGCATGCGCGACGGCAACATCGAGAGCGACGTCCCGAACCCCACGAAAGCGGCGGCGGTGGCGCGATGAACCTGCGCGAATCCGCCAGCATGGCGCTGGGTGCGCTGCGAGCCAACAAGCTGCGCTCGTTCTTGACGCTGCTCGGCACGATCATCGGCGTGATGTCGGTGATCGCGGTGTTGTCCTTCGTGGAGGGGTTGAATCGTTTCGTGTCCGAGAAGCTTCTGGCCAGCGGCTCGAACGTCTTCTACGTCGACAAATACGGCTTCATCACCAGCCAGGAGGAGTTCGAGGCGGTGCGTGACCGCCCGGACATCACCCTCGACGACGCGGACGCGATGCGCGAGGGCGTCGCGCACGCCAGCCTGGTGATCGCCCAAGGCAACGACCAGGTGGTGGCCCGCTTCAAGAACAAGGTCATGAAGGGAGTGACCCTGCGCGGACGCAGCGCCGGCTTCGAGCGCGTCGACGACTATTCCATCGGGGCCGGACGCTTCTACACGGACTTCGACGACCAGCGCCGCCGCCCGGTGGTCGTGCTCGGCCCCGAGGTGGTCGACGACTTGTTCGGCAATTTCGATCCCATCGGGCGCGAGATCCGCCTCGGCTCGGATACGTACGAAGTGATCGGCGTGACCGTGGCCAAGGGCAAGCTGCTGGGCCAGAGCCAGGACCGCTTCGCCGCGATCCCGATGCGGACCTTCGCGAAAAACCGCATGGAGCGCGGCAGCATCGACGTCTCGGTGAAGAGCATCGACCAGGCCTCCATGCCGATCGCGCAGCAGGAAGTCCGCAACGTGCTGCGCGCCCGCCGCCACCTGCGGCCGGGACAACAAGACAACTTCGGCATCACCACTTCCGAGAACGTCATGCAGCTCTACAGCACCCTGACCGGCGGCATCTACGTGGTGACTATCGGCGTGGCCGCGATCTCGCTGATCGTGGGCGGCATCGTGATCATGAACATCATGCTCGTGTCGGTCACCGAGCGGACGCGCGAGATCGGCATCCGTAAGGCGATGGGCGCGACGCGGCGGGCGGTGCTGATGCAGTTCCTGGTCGAGTCCATCACGCTTTCGCTCTCGGGCGGCATCATCGGGATCCTGGCCGGCGTGTCGCTCGCGCTTCTGGCGGCGGTCGTCTCGCCCTTGCCCGCGGCGGTCAGCATTCCCTCGATCGTCGCCGGCCTCCTGATGTCTGCTGGCATCGGTGTCTTCTTCGGCTCGTACCCGGCCTGGAGGGCGTCGCGCCTCGATCCGATCGAGGCTCTTCGCTACGAGTGACGATGGATCTGTCGCTGCTGCGTGAGACGTTCCGCATGGCGGGCCTGGCGCTGATCGCCAACCGCCTGCGCTCGGTTCTGGCCCTGCTCGGCATCGTGATCGGGGTCGGCACGCTGATCGGCATGGTGGCGCTGGTGAACGGCTTCCAGCGCTCCTTCCAGAAGAGCATCCAGTCGTTCGGCAACAACACCATCTACATCCGTCGCATCCGGCCCGGCATTCAGTTCAGCGGCGGCGTGCCCGACAGCTTGAAGCAGCGGCGAGCATTCACCATGGACGACGCTCAGGCCATTCTGGAGCGCTGCCCGTCGGTCAAGGCGATCGCGCCCTTCAAATGGCCGTGGACCGACATCCGGGCCTCGTACCGCGATCGCTCGACGCGCGGCCTGTTCGTGTTCGGGACCAACGAGCAATACCTCACCACCCACGGCTACGACCTGGCCCGGGGCCGCTTCTTCACCAGCGAGGAGTGCGCGCGCCGCGCCAACGTCGTGGTCCTCGGCAAGGACACGCGCGAGACGCTGTTCAAGGACAAGTCGGGGATCGGCGAACAAATCCACCTCGACGGCATCCCGTTCACCGTGATCGGCGAGTACGAGGTGAAGGGCCGCATGCTCGGCAACGACTTCGACGCGGTGGCGACCATTCCCTACTCGACCATCGACAAATACTTCCCGGTTCCCGATGACGCGCCGCCCTGGTTCCCCAAGCGGGGCGAGCTGTTCCTCGACGCCATCGCGCAAACGCCGGAGATGAGCGATCAGGCGCAGAAGGAGATCATCGAGGTGCTGCGCATCCGGCGACACCTGCCCAGCAACAAGGGCAACAACTTCGTGATCTTCACCGACGACGCCTTTCTGGCGCTCTACAACGCGCTCACCGGCGGCATCTTCGCCCTGATGACGCTGATCTCGGGAATCTCTCTGATGGTGGGGGGGATCGGGGTCATGAACATCATGCTCGTGGCGGTCACCGAGCGAACGCGCGAGATCGGCGTGCGCAAGGCGATGGGCGCCCCGCGCAAGGCGATCATGAGCCAGTTCCTGATCGAGTCGGTGCTGCTCACCGCGATGGGAGGCCTCATCGGCATCCTCCTCGGCTCGGGCATCTCGTGGGTGATCCACGCCGCGAGCAAGATGCCGACCTACGTCTCGATGTGGTCCGTGATCCTCGGGCTCGTGTTCTCGTCGGCGGTCGGCCTGTTCTTCGGGCTGTATCCGGCGATGCGGGCTTCGCGTCTGGATCCGGTCGACTCCCTGCGCTACGAGTGATGGCGCGCGCCCTGGCGCGCCGGCGGTCTTGATCGCCCTGATATAGTCGCTGCTCCTATGGCGACTGATACCGACGCCCCGCCTCGCTCGCCGCGCAGTGCGCTGCGCTCGCCGGGCCTGACCGACATCGTCATCCACGGCGCGCGCGAGCACAATCTCCAGAATCTCACGCTGCGCCTCCCGCGCCAGAGCCTAGTGGTGATCACCGGGGTGTCCGGCTCCGGGAAGTCGTCACTGGCCTTCGATACCCTCTACGCCGAGGGCCAGCGGCGGTACGTCGAGTCGCTCTCGGCCTATGCCCGGCAGTTCCTGGGCCAGATGGAGAAACCCGAGGTCGACGCCATCGAGGGGCTGTCGCCGGCGATCGCCATCGAGCAGCGCAGTGCCGGCTCCAACCCACGCTCCACGGTCGCCACGATCACCGAGGTCTACGACTACCTGCGACTCATGTTCGCTCGGCTCGGCGTACAGCATTGCGTGAACTGCGGCACGACGCTGGCCCGGCAGAGCGTCGAGGAGATGGTGGACCAGATCCTCGGCGCGTGCCTGGGACAGCGCGTGACTCTCCTGGCTCCCATCGTGCGCGGCCGCAAGGGCGAATACCGCAAGGAAATGGAGGACGCCAAACGCCAGGGCTATCTGCGCGCGCGCGTCGACGGAGCGTGGGTCGAGCTCGAGGACCCGCCCAAGCTGGCCCGCTACAAGCGCCACGACCTGGAGATCGTGGTCGACCGCCTGACGGTCGAGGAGCGCTCGCGCAACCGCCTCGCCGATTCGATCGAGGCCGCGCTCAAGCTGGCGCAGGGCATGATGACCGTGGCGCGCGACAAAGGCGCCGACCTGGTGTTCAGCCAGGGCGCGGCCTGCCCCAAGTGCGGCGCCAGCGTCGATCCGATCGAGCCGCGAAGCTTTTCGTTCAACTCGCCGTTCGGAGCCTGTCCGACCTGCGACGGTCTCGGCACCCTGCTCAAGGTCGACCCCGAGCGGGTCGTGCCCGATCCCGGCAAGAGCCTCGAGCAGGGCGCGGTCGTCGCCTGGGGCGACGCCCAGGGCACGTGGGTCGGGGGTACGCTGCGCGCGCTGGCGAAGGCCTACGGCTTCTCGCTCAAGACGCCCTGGAACAAGCTGCCGGCCAAGGTGCGGGCGCTGGTCCTGAACGGCTCGGACGGCAAGGAGCTGCGCTTCGAGTTCAAGATGAAGAAGGGCAGCTCGTGGGTCCATCACGGCACCTACGAGGGCGTGCTCAACAATCTCGAGCGCCGCTACCGCGAGACCGGAAGCGAGGGCATTCGGCGTTGGATCGCGAGCCTCATGAATCCGACCCCATGTCCGGCCTGCCGCGGACAGCGCCTGAAGCCCGAGAGCCTCGCCGTCGAGATCGAGGGCCGGAACATCGCCCAGTGGACGGCGCTCGCGGTGGCGGTTGCGCGTCGTGACCTTGGCGCCGTGGACTTCCAGGGCGGGCAGGCCACGATCGCCGAGCCGATCCTCAAGGAGCTGCGCAGCCGACTCGGCTTCCTCGACGACGTCGGCCTCGGTTACCTGACGCTCGACCGCACCGCCGCGACGCTCGCCGGAGGCGAGGCGCAGCGGATTCGGCTCGCCACGCAGATCGGGTCGCAGCTGACCGGCGTGCTCTACATCCTCGACGAGCCCTCGATCGGGCTCCACCACCGCGACAATCGGCGGCTGCTCGACACGCTGCTCCGCCTGCGCGATCTGGGCAATACCGTGGTCGTGGTCGAGCACGACCGCGACACCATGGAGGCGGCGGATTGGCTGGTGGATCTCGGGCCCGGCGCCGGGCGACACGGCGGGCGACTGGTCTCGGAAGGTCGGCCCGCGCACGTCCGCGACGATCCCGACTCGCTCACCGGGCTGTACCTGGCCGGGCGCCGTACGGTGCCCGCGCCGGCGCGCCGCCGCGCGAGCGACGGGCGCGCGATCGAGGTGCTGGGGGCGCGCGCGCACAACCTGAAGCAGGTCGACGTGACGTTCCCGCTCGGTTGCTTCACCTGCGTCACCGGCGTCTCGGGCTCGGGCAAGAGCACGCTCGTCAACGACATCCTGCTGGCCGCGCTCGAGCGGCGTCTGGGCGTGGTGGGCGCGATGCCGGGAGCCCATCGCGGACTCCAGGGCGTCGAGCACGTCGACAAGGTGGTGGCCATCGACCAGAGCCCGATCGGACGCACGCCGCGCTCCAATCCCGCCACCTACACCGGCGCCTTCGGCTTCATCCGCGACTTGTTCGCGAACCTCCCCGAGGCGAAGGTGCGCGGCTATGGCCCAGGGCGCTTCTCGTTCAACGTGAAAGGCGGCCGCTGCGAGCACTGCCAGGGCGATGGCCTCCGGAAGATCGAGATGCACTTCCTCCCCGACGTTTTCGTCAGGTGCGACGTCTGCCACGGCCGGCGCTACAACCGCGAAACGCTGGAGATCCTCTACAAGGGCCGCTCGATCGCCGACGTGCTCGAGATGACGGTGGAGGAGGGGCTCGAGTTCCTGGGCGCGGTGCCGCCGATCCGCCGCAAGCTCGAGACGCTGAAGGGCGTCGGGCTCGGGTACATCCACCTCGGGCAGTCCGCCACGACGCTGTCGGGTGGCGAGGCGCAGCGCGTCAAGCTCGCCACCGAGCTGTCCCGAGTGGAGACGGGGCGCACCCTCTACATCCTCGACGAGCCCACCACGGGACTCCACTTCGAAGACGTGCGCGTGCTGCTCGAAGTGCTGCAGGCGCTGGTCGAGCGCGGCAACAGCGTGGTCGTGATCGAGCACAACCTGGACGTGATCAAGTGCGCGGACTGGATCGTAGACCTCGGACCCGAGGGTGGGGACGCGGGTGGGCGGATCGTGGCGACCGGAACGCCGGAGCAGGTCGCGCGCGCGGCCGGCTCGTACACGGGCCGGGCGCTGCGGGAGTGTCTCCCGTAGCCGCGCCGCCCCAAGCCTCGATTGCGCTTGCGCGGCCACCGCGATCCGTGGCGAAATTGCTGCGCCCGACGTCATTCCTGAGCCCGGAGCCCGGACCATGAACCCGACGACCCCCACGAGCGCCGAGACGCCGCGAACGTCCGCACGAACGCGCGCGCGCACCATGCGCGCCGTCGTCAAGGCCGCGGCCGGGCCCGGGGCGGAAATCCGGGAGGTCCCGGTGCCCACCTGCGGGCCCGGTCAGTTGCTGCTGAAGGTCAAGCGCGCCGGCGTGTGCGGCACCGACCTCCACATTCACGGCTGGGACCGCTGGTCGCAGGAGCGGATCAAGCCACCGGTCACGCTCGGCCACGAATTCGTGGGCGAGATCGTCGAGATCGGCCCCGGGGTGACGGAGTTCCAGCTCGGCGAGCGGGTTTCGTGCGAGAGCCACATCATCTGCCACCACTGCGTGGCCTGCCGCACCGGCAACGGCCATGTGTGCGAGAACACGCGCATCCTGGGTGTGGACGTGAACGGCGGCTTCGCCGAATACGTGGCGGTGCCCGCGGTGAATGCGTGGCGCGCTCCGTCCAACATCGCGATCGAAGTCGCCGCCGTGATGGAGCCGCTGGGGAACGCCGTGCACACCGCCTTTGCGGGGCCGATCTCGGGCTGCAACCTGGCGGTGACCGGCTGCGGCCCCATCGGATTGTTCGCGATCGGGGTCGCCAAGGCCGCCGGCGCGGCGCGCGTGGTGGCCAGCGACATCTCGCCTTACCGCCTCGACCTCGCGCGTCAGATGAAGGCCGACGCGGTCGTCGACGCCTCGACGGAATCGTTCATCGAGCGCTGCCGCGAGCTGACCGACGGCGCCGGCCTCGACGGCGTGCTCGAGATGTCCGGCAATCCCTCGGCCGTGCGCGACGGGTTGCAGGCGCTGCGCAGCGGTGGGCGCCTCTCGTTCCTGGGCCTACCCAAGGAGCCCTTCGAGCTCGACTGGAACCGCCTCGTGATCTTCAAGGGAGCGACCATCCACGGCATCATCGGCCGGCGCATGTACGAAACCTGGTACCAGATGCACAACCTGCTGTCCTCGGGGCGACTCGACATCCGGCCGACGATCACGCACGTGATGTCGATGGAGCGCTTCGACGAGGCCATCGCCCTGCTCGCCGCCGGGAAAGCCGGCAAAGTGGTGCTGATCCCGTGGGGAGAGGAAGGCTGAGCATGTTCGACTCGATGAAGACTCACCTCCAGGCCGAGCTGCAGAAGATCCGCGACGGCGGCCTGTGGAAGGACGAACGGGTGCTCGCGTCGGCGCAGGGGCCCGAGGTCACGCTCACCGACGGTCGCACCGTGCTGGTGCTGTGCGCCAACAACTACCTCGGGTTGTCGAGCGACCCGCAGGTCATCGCGGCCGCCCATCGTGCGATCGATGAGCGCGGCTACGGGCTGTCGTCGGTGCGCTTCATCTGCGGCACCCAGGACATCCACAAGGCGCTCGAGTGGAAGATCGCCGACTTCCTGCACACCGAGGACACGATCCTCTACGCCGCCTGCTTCGACGCCAACGGCGGCCTCTTCGAGCCGTTGCTGGGTGAAGAAGACGCCATCGTCTCCGACGAGCTGAACCATGCCTCGATCATCGACGGCGTGCGCATGTGCAAGGCGCAGCGCTGGCGCTACAAGAACAACGACATGGCCGACCTCGAGCGCTGCCTGAAGGAGGCGGTCGCGAAGGGCGCGCGCCACCGGCTGATCGCGACCGACGGGGTGTTCAGCATGGACGGCGTCCTCGCGGACCTGAAGTCGATCTGCGATCTCGCCGACCGTTATCAGGCGCTGGTGATGGTGGACGACTGCCATGCCACAGGATTCATGGGCAGGACCGGGCGCGGCAGCACCGAGCACTGCGGCGTGATGGAGCGCGTCGACGTCGTCACCGGGACGCTCGGCAAGGCCCTGGGCGGAGCGCTCGGCGGGTTCACCAGCGGCCGCCGCGAGATCATCGATCTGCTGCGCCAACGCTCGCGGCCGTATCTGTTCTCGAACACCTTGCCGCCCGCCGTGGTGGGAGCCAGCCTGGCCGTACTCGATCGCCTGTCGACGACCACCGAACTGCGCGACCGGCTCGAATCGAACACGCGCTTCTTCCGCGACGGCCTCACCCAGGCCGGGTTCGACATCAAGCCCGGGGTGCATCCGATCGTTCCGATCATGCTCTACGACGAGAAGCTGGCCCACGATCTCGCGCGACGGCTGCTCGAGTTCGGGATCTACGTGATCGGATTCTCGTTCCCGGTCGTGCCCCGCGGCCAGGCGCGCATCCGCGTCCAGGTCTCCGCCGCCCACGAGCGTCGCCACCTCAAGCAAGCACTCGCCGCCTTCGCGCAAGCCGGCCAGGAGTTCGGGATCCTCAAGAGCGCCGCGCGCTGACGCTCGCGCTCCCGGCGTCGCGCGTTCCTTGAAAGCGCCCCGCGCCATCGGGTAACGTCCGTCCGTTTCGGACTCCTCAGGAGCGCTCGTGCAGCCGGTCACCACCCTCAAACACACGCCTTTCATCGCCCGACACCGCGCCGCCGGCGCCAAGCTGGTGGATTTCGCGGGGTTCGAGATGCCGCTCCGTTACTCGGGGGACGTGCGCGAGCATCGCGCCGTACGCGAGGCGGTGGGGCTGTTCGACGTCTCCCACATGGGCGAATTCCACGTCTCGGGCGCGGGCGCGGGCGAGTTCGTGAACCGAATGGTCACCAACGACGTGGCCGCCCTGGACGTGGGCCAGGCGCTGTACTCGCCGATGTGCCGACCGGACGGGGGGATCGTGGACGACGTCCTGGTCTATCGCTTCGGCGATCGCCTCATGATGGTGGTGAACGCGTCGAACGTGGCCAAGGACTTCGCCTGGCTCGACGGCCAGCGTCCATCCGGCGTCACCCTCGCGGACCACTCCGACGCCACGGCTCTGCTGGCGTTGCAAGGCCCCAAGTCATCTGACGTCTTGCGCGGGCACGTGCCCGATGCCGCGCACGACCTCGGCTACTACCGCTTCCTCGAGGGCTCCCTGTTCGGCGTGCCCGCCGTGATCTCGCGCACCGGCTACACTGGAGAAGACGGGTTCGAGCTCTACTTCGCCCCGGCGCACGCGGACCGCGTCTGGGACGGGCTGATCGCGGCCGGCCAGCCTCACGGACTCGAGCTCGTCGGTCTCGGGGCGCGCGACACGCTGCGACTCGAGATGGCCTACATGCTCTACGGCAACGACCTCGACGACACCACCTCGCCGCTCGAGGCCGGCCTGGGGTGGACCGTGAAGCTCGGCAAGCCGGACTTCGTGGCCAAGCCGACTCTGGTGGAGCAGAAGGCTCATGGGGTCGCGCGCCGCCTGGTCGGGCTCGAGGCCGAAGGCCGGCGCGTGCCGCGCCACGGCATGACCGTGGAGGCCGCGGGCCGCGCGGTAGGAGTCGTGACCAGCGGCGCGTTCGCGCCCAGCCTCGACAAGGCGATCGCGATGGCCTACGTCGAGCCGGGCCTCGCGACCTTGGGCCAGACGATCGACGTGGTCGCCGGGTCGACGCGGATCGCGGCGCGCGTGGTGAAGCGTCCTTTCTACACTCAGGGCTCGCACCGTTAGGAGCCCGAGGAGGCGTGGTGTCGTATCCGGACGACGTGCGGTACACCAGCGAGCACGAGTGGGCGCGGCTGGAGCAGGGATTGGTGACGGTCGGAATCACCAGCTACGCCACCGAGCAGCTGGGGGACGTCGTGTTCGTCGAGCTGCCGGCGCCGGGCAAGAAGGTCGAGGCCGCGAAGCCGTTCGGCGTGGTGGAAGCGGTGAAGACGGTGAGCGACTTGTTCGCGCCGGTGACGGGAGAGGTGGTCGAGATCAACGCCGCGCTGTCCGACAACCCGGCCCTGGTGAACCAAGCGCCCTTCGGCGAGGGCTGGATGCTCAAGCTCAAGCCCGCCAATCCCGAGGACCTGAAGACGCTGATGAGCAGCGAGGACTACGAGCGCTTCCTCGAGGAGCATCACGCGTGAGCCACGTTGGGCGCACCGCCGACGAAGAAAAGCGCATGCTGTCAACGATTGGGATCGGCTCGTTCGAGGAGCTGATCGAGGCCGTTCCCACCGAGGTGCGACTGGGGCGTCCGCTGGCGAGTCCCGGCCCCCTGTCGGAGATCGAGGTGCGCCGGAGCTTCGGCGACTGGGCGCGCCAGAATGCCGCCGACCGCGCGGTGTCGTTCATGGGCGGAGGCGTGTACGACCACTACGTCCCCGCCGCGGTCAACGCGATCGCGATGCGCTCCGAGTTCGCCACCGCGTACACGCCCTATCAGCCCGAGGTGGCGCAGGGCACGCTGACGGCGATCTACGAATTCCAGAGCATGATCGTGGAGCTGACCGGGATGGACGTCGCCAACGCCTCGCTCTACGACGGGGCCACCGCGGTGGTGGAGGCCGCCCTCCTGGCTCGTCATCAGACCGGACGCCGCCGCGTCGTGGCGGCCGCGAGCCTGCATCCCCACTACCTCGCCGTGCTGCGCACCTATCTCGGCGACGATCTCGCCGTCGTCGATACGACGGGCGGACGCCTGGAGAGCGGCGCTTTGCGCGCGGCGCTCACGGCCGACACCGCGTGCGTGGCCTACGCTCATCCCAACTTCTTCGGCCTGCTCGAGGACCCCGCCACGCTCGACACGCTGGCGCACGAGGTCGGCGCGCTCGCGGTGGCGTGCTGCGATCCGATCGCCCTGGCGTTGCTCGAGCCGCCAGGAGCCCTGCGCGGCGCGGCCCGCGCGGATCTGGTGGTGGGCGAGGCGCAGCCGCTCGGGAACACGCCCAGCTTCGGCGGACCGTTGCTCGGCTATTTCGCCTGCACCCAGGCGCTGGTGCGGCGGATGCCCGGGCGGCTCGCCGCCGAGACCGTCGATCGCCACGGGCGGCGCGGTTTCGTGCTCACGCTCCAGACGCGCGAGCAGCACATCCGGCGCGAGAAAGCGACGTCCAACATCTGCACGAACCAAGGGCTGCTGGCGCTGCGCGCCACGATCCACCTGGCGCTGCTCGGGCGCGAGGGCATGCGCGAGGTGGCGGAGCTGTGCGTGCAGAAGACGCACCACGCGGCCGAGCAGGCGTCACGCCTGCCGGGCTATCGCCGCGCTCACGCCGGCACCTTCTTCCGCGAGTTCGCGTTGGAGTGCCCGGTCGACGCGGCGCGGGTGATCGAGGTCGGTCTCGAGCACGGCGTCCTGCCCGGCGTCGATCTCGGCGCGTTCCGCCCCGAGTGGAAGCGCTGGCTGCTGGTCGCCGTGACCGAGCAACGCAACGCGGCGGATCTGGAGCGCTGGGTCGCGGCCTTGCGTGCCGCGGGGAGTGGGGCGTGAACCTCGAGCGCCGCCTGCTCATCGAGCAGGGCGGACCGGGTCACCGCGGCCCGAGCCTGCCGGCGTGTGACGTCCCGGTGCGGCCGCTCGCTCAGCTCCTGGCGGGGGCCACGCTGCGGACGGCGCTGGATCTTCCGCAGGTCACCGAGCCGGAGGTGGTCCGCCACTTCATCGAGCTGTCGACGCTCAACCACCACATCGATCGCGGCTTCTACCCGCTCGGCTCGTGCACCATGAAGCACAACCCGAAGATCAACGACGAGATCGCCGCGACGCCCGGCTTCGCGCTCGCCCATCCGCTGGCCGGCGACGCGATCAGCCAGGGCGCGCTGCGCGTGGTGCACGAGCTGCAGAAGGCGTTGGCCGAGGTCACGGGCTTCGCCGCGGTCACCACCCAGCCCTCAGCGGGTGCGCAAGGAGAGATGACCGGCCTGCTCATGATTCGCGCCTGGCACCGCTCGCGCGGCGAAGGCGACCAGCGGCGGCTGGTGCTCGTTCCCGACTCCGCTCACGGCACCAATCCCGCGACCTCGACTCTGGTCGGTTTCGAGACCGTGACCGTGCCCTCGAGCGCGTCCGGAACGGTCAGCCTCGACGCGCTCTCCAAGGCGCTCGACGCGCGCGCCGCCGCGGTGATGCTGACCGTGCCCAACACCTTGGGACTGTTCGAGCCCGAGATCCGAGAAGTCACCGCCATGGCGCATCGCGCCGGCGCTCAGGTCTACATGGACGGCGCCAATATGAACGCGTTGGTGGGTCTGGTGAAACCGGCGGCGCTCGGCTTCGACGTGATGCACCTCAATTTGCACAAGACCTTCTCCACCCCGCACGGCGGGGGCGGCCCCGGGGCCGGACCGGTGGCGGTGGCGGCGCACCTCGAGCCGTTCTTGCCCACGCCGATCGTCGCGGAGCAGGACGGCGCGTTGCGCCTGGTGCACGAGCGGCCGCGCTCGATCGGGCGGCTGCATTCGTTCCACGGCAACTTCGGCATCCTGTTGCGGGCGCTGGTCTACCTCTCGAGCCTCGGCCCGGAAGGCCTGCGCCAGGTGAGCCGCAGCGCGATCTTGAACGCCAACTACCTCATGCAGCGCTTGAAGACCAGCTACGAGCTGCCCTATGACCGGACCTGCATGCACGAGTTCGTGCTCTCCGGACGCGGCCTCAAGGCGCACGGCGTGAAGACGCTCGACGTCGCCAAGCGGCTGCTCGATTTCGGCGTGCACGCGCCGACGGTCTATTTCCCGCTCATCGTCGAAGAGGCGCTCATGATCGAGCCGACGGAGACCGAGACCCTCGACCGCCTCGACCACTTCGCCGCGGCCATGGAGCGGATCGCGCGCGAGGCGGCCGAAAGTCCCGATCTGTTGCGGGACGCGCCGCTGACCACGCCGGTCAGCCGCCTCGACGAAGGACGGGCCGCGCGCGAGCTCAAGCTTCACTGGAAGGCATCGCCCCGCGCCGCCGCGCCGGCGACGCAGCCGATGGCGTCGCGCGCATGAGCGCCGCGACGCTCGAGTGGTCCTACAACCCCTGGCGCGATCGGCCGCGCCGCGCGGCGCTGGCGCTGGGTGCCGCCCTCCTGTGTTGCGGGGTGGCGGTGTCGCTGCACTTGCCGGTCTTGCTGACTCTGGCGCTGTGCGCGATCTGCGTCAGCTCGCTGGCCTCGGCGTTCGTGCCGATGCGCTGTCGTCTCGACCACGAGGGGGTCGTCGTTCACAGCGGCTGGGTCGCGGAGCGCCGCCCCTGGACGCGGCTGCAGCGCGCGGTGCGCGGCAGGAACGGGGTGCTGCTCTCGCCTTACCGGCGTCGCCACTGGCTGGACTCCTACCGCGCCTTGTTCCTGCCCCTGCCGCACGGGGTGGGCGCGCCCGACCCCGACGTGCTCGAGCGCTGGCTCGCCGCCCATGGCCTCTGATCCGGCGCTCTCCGCGGACGACTCGGCGCTGCTCGAGCGCCTCGCCACACGCATCGCCGAGCTGCGTCTCGAGCTTCCCGCCATCCTCACGCTCGAAACCAGCAAGCCACTGTCCTTGCTCGCTGGCCAGACGATGGTGTTCCTCGAGCCGGTGGTCCAATCGATCTTCTCGATCCCGGACTACCGACGCTTCGCGCTCCTGATCGAGCGCCGCGACGCGGTCGAGACCCTGATTCGATCCATCGAACGCCGCGCCGACGAGGCGCACGCCGCGCGGCGACGCGGAAAGTCGCAGGCCAAGCCGGGCGCGCCGGGCGCGTGATCACGCCCGCGCCTATGGAGATTCGCCCCGAGTCGATCCGCTCCATCCTCGCCACCGATTGCGGCTCCACCACGACCAAGGCGATCCTGATCGAGAAGCGCGACGGACATTTCCGCCTGGTCGTGCGCGGCGAGGCGCCGACCACGGTCGAGGCCCCATTCGAAGACGTGACGCGCGGCGTGCTCAACGCGGTGCGCGAGGTCGAGGAGCTGGCGGGCCGGAAGATCCTGGACGGCGAGCGCATCCTCAGCCCCCAACAGGGCGATCAAGGCGTCGACCTCTACGTCACGACCTCGAGCGCCGGGGGCGGCCTGCAAATGATGGTGTCCGGGCTGGTGCTGCAGATGACGGGGGAGAGCGCCCAGCGGGCCGCGCTCGGCGCGGGCGCGATCGTGATGGACGTGATCGCGCTCAACGATGGCCGACGCCCACACGAGAAGATCCGCCGCCTGCGCCAGCTGCGGCCCGACATGATCCTGCTCTCCGGCGGCACCGATGGCGGGGACACCAAGCGCGTCGTGGAGATGGCGGAGATCCTCGCCGCCGCCGACCCCAAGGCCCGACTCGGCGCCGGCTACGAGCTCCCGGTCATTTATGCCGGCAACCGCGATGCAGCCACGCCGGTACGCGACACGCTGGGCGGCCGCACCGCGTTGTCGGTGGTGCCCAACCTGCGGCCGGCGCTGGAGCGGGAGAACCTGGGGCCGGCGCGCGACGCGATCCACGAGCTGTTCATGGAGCACGTCATGGCGCACGCGCCGGGCTACAAGAAGCTCATGACCTGGAGTCCGGTGCCGATCATGCCCACGCCCGGCGCCGTGGGGCTCATCATCGAGAAAGTGGCCAAGCGCGATCGCCTTGCCGTCGTGGGCGTGGACATCGGCGGCGCCACCACCGACGTGTTCTCGGTGTTCCAGGACGTCTTCAACCGCACCGTGTCCGCCAACCTGGGCATGAGCTATTCGGTGTCGAACGTGATGGCCGAGGCCGGGATCGAGAACATCCTGCGCTGGGTGCCGTTCGACGTCGACGAGCTCGACCTTCGCAATCGGATCAAGAACAAGATGATCCGGCCGACCACCATTCCGCAGACGCTCGAGGACCTGGTGATCGAGCAAGCGATCGCGCGCGAGGCGCTGCGGCTGGCCTTCGACCAGCACAAGATGCTGGCCACGGGGCTCAAGGGAGTGCAGACCGAGCGCACGATCTCCGACATCGTGGCGCAGTCGGAGAGCGGCGCCACCCTGGTCGACCTGCTCGACCTCGGTCTCCTGGTCGGCTCCGGCGGCGTGCTGTCGCACGCGCCGCGTCGGGTCCAGGCCGCGGCCATGATGGTCGACGCCTTCCTGCCCGAAGGACTGACCCAGCTCGCCGTCGATAGCATCTTCATGGCGCCTCAGCTGGGCGTGCTCTCGACGGTCCACGAGCAGGCTGCGGCCGAAGTGTTCGAGCGCGATTGCCTGATCCGGCTCGGCGCCGTGCTGGCCCCGATCGGGCGCGGCAAGAGCGGCCAGCCCTGCGTGACGATCGAGATCACCGCCGAAGGGACCACCCCGATCGATCGGCGCGTGCCGTGCGGGGAGCTGGCGTTGCTCCCGATGCCGGCGGACCGCGAGGCGCGCATCATCGCCGCGCCCGAGCGCGGCTTCGATCTCGGCGCGGGCAAAGGCAAACCGATCGAAGCGCGCGTTCCGGGCGGGGTCGTGGGGCTGATCGTCGACACGCGGGGCCGCCGGCCGTTCGAGCTGCCGAGCGGGGCCGCGGAGCGGATCGCGGCGCTGCGCGCCTGGAACCGCGCGCTCGACCTCTACGCGCGGGAGGTCTGACTTGGCCCACGCCTATACCCCCGGCCTGCGCGTCACGGACCACGCCGTGCTCAGGCGCGAGCGCCGCCTGCCGCTCAAGGGTCACGTCACGGTGGCCGCAGGAGCCCGGGTCGAGGCCGACACGGTGGTGGCGCGCACCGAGCTGCCCGGCAACGTCCAGACCGTGAACCTGGCAGCCAAGCTGGCGATCGACCCGGCCAAGGTGCCGGAGTCGCTCGCGCTCCCGCTCGGCTCGAGGGTCAAGAGCGGCGACGTCATCGCCAGCGGGCGGAGCCTGTTCGGCTTGCTCCGGCAGAAGGCCGCGGCCCCGGCCGGGGGCACGCTCGAGAGCGTGTCCGGGATCACCGGACAGCTGATCCTGCGCGAGCCTCCGATTCCGGTCGAGGTCAACGCGTTCGTCCAGGGCCGCGTGGTCGACGTGCTGCCCGCCGAAGGCGTCGTGGTCGAAACCGAGGGCGCCTTCGTGCAAGGCATCTTCGGCGTGGGCGGCGAAACGCACGGCGCGATCGCAGTGGTCGCCGCGTCGCCAAAGGACGCGTTGCGGGCCGAGGACCTCGACGCCTCCCACCGCGGCAAGGTCGTGGTGGGCGGGTCGCGAATCTCCTACGGCGCGCTGATGCGCGCGCGCGCCGTGGGCGTCGCCGCCGTGGTCGTGGCGGGCTTCGACGACCAGGATCTGCGCCTGCTGCTGGGCCGCGATCTCGGCGTTGCGATCACCGGCTCCGAGGACCTCGGCATCACCCTGCTCTTGACCGAGGGATTCGGCGCGATCCCGATGGCGGATCGCACCTGGCGCCTGCTCCAGTCGCGCGCGGGCCAAGCCGCCTCGGTCAGCGGCGCGACCCAGATCCGCGCCGGCGTGATGCGGCCGGAGATCATCGTGCCGAGCGCGCAAGCCCAGATCGTGCGCGAGCGCGCCGCGGTGCACACCGGCCTCGAAGTGGGAACGCTGCTGCGGGTCATCCGCGAGCCGCACTTCGGTCGCATCGGAGCCGTCGTCGAACTGCCCCCCGAGCTGCAGGCGCTCGAGAGCGGCTCCCTGGCGCGGGTCATGGTGGTGGAATTCGCGGACGACGGCTCGCGCGCCGTCGTGCCGCGCGCCAACGTCGAGCTGATCGAGGCCTAGCTCGCGCCCTCGCTCGCGGGCCACCGAGCGACGCCGGTCCGCTTCCGCATTGACAGGCGCGAAAGCGCGTTGCTAGGTTCGCCCCGCTTCAGGAGCCACGGCCACGATGGCCGCGACCGATGAGCTGGACCCAGGAGGTTCCGGTGCCCCAAGCGGGACCGCGCCTCGCCGCGCGGCTGGCGCTGTTGGCGCTCATGCTCGTCCAGGTCGCTCCCGCTCGCCTCGCACGCGCCCAGCCCACATCTCCGGACACGGTGGCCGTCTCGGGCACGGTCGCCGCTTCCGGCCCCAGCGCCCAGATCGTTCCGGCCCCGCCCCAACCCCCTTCCGGCCTCGACGTCCGCGACGTTCCCAACGACGCGGGGCGCGCCCTCGACCTGACGTGGAAGCCGTCGCCCGACGATCGACCCGGCCAGGGGCTGGTGACGCAGTACCGCTTCGAGCGGTCCGAAACGCCGGGCGGTCCGTGGACCCTGGTGGATTCGACCCGAGCCGGGACCAGCACCGCCACCGACCAGACCGTGCGGCGCGACACCGACTATTTTTACCGCGTCACGGCCCTCGGCCCGGGCGGAGCGACTGCGGCGCTCAGCATCACCGGGCCGGTGCGCGCGACGTCCCAGTGGATCAACCAGACGCGCTGGAGCGTGCTGGTGTTGATGGTCATGTTCTACGCCTTCGTCCTCTACTTCATCTCCAGCGCCCAGGCCGGAAAGATGCCATTCGTCCGCCGCATCCCCGGCATCGACGCGATCGAGGAGGCGATCGGCCGCGCCACCGAGATGGGGCGCTCGGTCCTGTACATCCCCGGGATCCTCGACATCGACGACATCCAGACCGTCGCCGGACTCGTCATCCTGGAGAGTGTGGCGCGGCTGACCGCCCGCTACCAGACGCCGATCGTCGTCCCGGTCACGTATCCGATTCCGTTCACCCTGGCGCAGGAGATGGTGAAGAGCGGCTACCTGCACGCCGGCCGTCCGGAAGCCTACGACCCGACCAGCGTGCGCTTCGTCTCGCCCGAGCAGTTCGCGTACACGGCGGCGGTGAGCGGCATCATGCTGCGGGACAAGCCCGCGGCGCACATCTTCATGGGGCCTTTCTACGCCGAGTCGTTGCTGCTGGCCGAGACCGGGTTCCAGACCGGGGCGATCCAGGTCGCGGGGACGGCCAACGTCCACCAGCTTCCGTTCTTCGTGGTGGCCTGCGACTACACCCTGATCGGCGAGGAGCTCTTCGCCGCGAGCGCGTATCTCTCCAAGGAGCCGAGGCTGGTCGGCGGTCTCAAAGGCGCCGACCTCATGAAGGTGATCATCATCCTGATCGTTCTCGTCGGCTGCGTGCTCGAGACCATGAATCGGCACGGGCTCACCAGCTGGATGCAGACCCAGTAGGAGGCATGGCGTGAAGCGCGAATTCCCGCTCTTCATCACCGCGGCCGCGGGTCTGTTCATGATCGCTTCGTTCTTCGTGCCGCATCAGGTGGCGAGCGTCCCGGCCGACTTCCTCCAGGCGTCCGCGATCATCGTGGTGGCCTTCGGCTACGTGCTGGGTGGCGCGAACGTGCTGCGCATCAATGCCGAGGCGATCTCCAAACGCCAGCCCGGGTGGCCTTACAAGCTGGTGCTGGTGGGGTCGCTGCTGGTGACGATCGTGGTGGGTCTGGCCGAAGGCCGAGACTGGCTGAATCCCGGCATGCGCTCCAAGTGGATCTACGATCAGATCTACTCGCCGATGGGGGCGACGATGTTCGCGCTGCTCGCCTTCTACATCGCCTCGGCCGCGTTTCGCGCTTTCCGCATCCGCAACGTCGAGGCCGGGTTGCTGGCCGCGGCGGCATTCATCGTCATGCTGGGACGAGTCCCGATCGGCGAGGTGCTGACCGGATGGCTGCCGCACGATCTGCGCTTCGGCGCGGTGCAGGACTGGATCATGGAGGTGCCGCAAAACGCCGGGAAGCGCGCCATCCTGATCGGGGCCGCGCTCGGCGTCATGGCCACCGGGCTGCGCGTGATCCTCGGCATCGAGCGTTCCTACCTGAGCGGGGAGGACTGATCGCGTGCTGCGCTTCCTGGAGCGGCTGGATCGACGTTGGATCTTCCTGCTCATGGGCCTGCTGGTGCTGGTGCCGCTGATTTTCCCGCTGGCGCTTCCGCTGACGGTTTCGGCGCGCGCGCGGGGCTTCCACGACGCCATCGCGCGCATCCCGGACGGGTCCACCGTCTTGATGTCGTGCGACTACGACCCGGCCGCGCTGCCCGAGCTGGGCCCGATGACCATCACCGCCATGCATCAGCTGTTCGACAAGCACTGCAAGATCGTCGTCACCTGCCTGTGGGAGACCGGGGCCGGCATCGTCGAGACGGTCACCAGCCGCGTGGCCGCGGAGCGGCACGCGCAATATGGCGTGGATTGGGTCGACCTCGGGTTCAAGCAGGGCCGGGAAGCGGTCATGGTGCTGATGGGCCAGGGCATCCTCAATGCCTACCCGCGCGACTACCACGGCACCGACACCCACACCATCCCGGTGCTCAAGAACGTCCGCGATTACTCCAGCTTTCCGATTCTGGTCAACATCTCCGCCGGCTATCCGGGAACCAAGGAGTGGGTGCAGCAGGTTCAAGCGCGGTTCCACCTGCCGATCGTTTCCGGCACGACCGCGGTGAGCGCTCCCGAATACTATCCCTACCTCCAGACCGGCCAGCTCGCAGGCCTCCTGGGCGGCATGGCGGGGGCGGCCGAGTACGAGAAGATCATGAGTGAGAAGGGCCAGGCCACCCGCGGCATGGACGCGCAGTCGATGGCCCACGTGTTCGTCGCGCTGTGCATCGTGCTCGGCAACTGGGTGCAGTGGAGCCGCGGCCGCGCACCCAAGGATGCGCCGTGAACGTCTCGCACGACGTTTCGGTGTGGGTCGCGGCCATCCTCACGCTGTTCATCTTCAGCTTCCTCTACCGTGACAATCCGCTCTATCGCTTCGCCGAGCACCTGTTCGTCGGTGTCTCCGCCGGCTACTACGTGGTGCTCAACTTCTGGACCGTGATCGTGCCCAATCTCTGGGATCCCTTGGTCAAGTCCCTCGCGGGCCAGGGAGTGGATGCCGCACGGCACGGAATGTTCGCCGCCTCGCTGGGCGATTATCGCGCCTGGCTGGCGTTGCCCGGGGTGCTTGGCGTGTTGCTGTTCGCACGGCTCCTGCCGCGCGGGGGATGGATCGCGCGCTGGTCGCTGGCGCTCATCATCGGCGTCTACGCCGGGCTCAAGACCACGGGCTTCGCGCAGGGCGACTTCGTCGCCCAGGTCCAGGGCAGCCTGTTGCCGCTCGCCGCTCCGAGCGCCTACGACACGATCAAGAACGTCGTGATGACCATCGGGCTGGTATGCGGGCTGCTCTTCTTCTTCTACAGCCGCGAGCACAAGGGAGCGCTCGGGGTGGCCTCACGCCTCGGCATCTTCTTCCTCATGGTTTCCTTCGGCGCCAGCTACGGCTACACCGTCATGTCGCGTGTCTCGCTGCTGATCGGTCGCTTCCAGTTCCTGCTCCAGGATTGGCTCGGCATGAAATGAGCGCGCCGCGGCAACCGTGATTCTCTGGGTCGATGGCGCGCACCCGCCCGTCGAGAACATGCGGCGGGATCGCGCGCTGCTGTCCAACGCCGAGCGCGGGGCCACGCCTGTGCTGCGCCTGTTCGAGTTCCGGCCGCATGGCATCACGCTCGGCGCCAGCGAACGCCCCGAGGCCGCGCTCGACCTGGACCGTTGCCGTCGCGACGGCGTGCCCTGGGCGATCCGCCCGACCGGCGGCCGTGCCATCTTCCACGCCGAGGAATGGACCTACTCCCTGGCCGCGCCGATTGCCGATCCCGGTTGGGGCGGCTCTCAGGGCGAGGCTTACCGACACGCCACGGAGCTGATCGCGGCGTCGCTCCGCTCACTGGGCGTGCCGGCCGAGCTGGTCCGAGCCAGCCGCGCCGTGCGCAGCGGCTCGGCCGCCGCGGCTTGCTTCACCACGACGGCGCGCCACGAGATCGAGCTCGACGGGCGCAAGCTGGTGGGGAGCGCTCAGCGCCGTACTCGGCAAGCGCTCCTTCATCAAGGCAGCGTGCTGCGCGGCGAAGGCCACGCGCGCCTCGCCGACTATGCGCGGGTCGCCGACCCGGCCGCGCTGCGTGAGCAGCTTCTCCACTCGGCCGCCCACGCCGGGCCCTGGCTGCGGCGGCGCCCGGCGCTCACGCGCTGGGCCGATGCGCTGGAGCCATTGCTCGGAGGCGGCGTTCGGCGCCTGGAAGGCGCACAGGGGCTGTTTCTGTTGACGCTCGAAAAGCCACGTTCCTATACTCCTGCGCTCAAGCAACTCGAACGATGACAAGGAGTCCGGAGGAGGGAAACACCATGATGCCGATCAGTCGTTGGGGCAGCGCCGCGCTCCTTCTCGCGGGGCTGATGGGCGCCGTCTCGGGTTGCGGCGGAGTTTCGAGCAACGCCGCGACCAGCTTCAAGGACACCCACCCGCTTCCGGTCGACACGCTGACCTACGCCACGCCGGAGGTCGGCACTTACGGCGGTCGTTTCGTGATCGGCCAGACCTCGTCGCCCAAGACCTTCAACGCGATCATGGCGAACGAGACTTCGAGCACCGACGTCACACAGATGTTGTTCTGCACACTGTGGGACTACGACAACGGCACCCAGCACGAGGTTCCCTTCCTGGCCAAGTCCTATGACGTTGCCCCGGACGGGCTCACCTACACCTGGCACTTGCGGCACGGGGCCGCCTTCTCGGACGGCCACTCGATCACGTCCGACGACGTCCTGTTCAGCTTCGCGGTCGCCTACGACTCCACGCTCCATCCGTCGATCCAGGATCTGCTGCTGATCGACGGAAAGCCGATGCAGGTGTCGGCGCCGGACTCCTACACGGTCGTGACCAAGATCCCGATGGGCTACGCCATGCTGACTTCGGCCATCGGGTCGCTGCGCATCATGCCCAAGCACGTGCTCCAGTCGGCGTTCGAGAAGGGGCAGTTCGCGGCCGCCTACAACAGCAGCATCGCTCCCGACAGCCTCGTGACCAGCGGTCCCTGGCGGCTCATGCAGTTCGTGCCCGGCGAGAAGACGGTCCTGACTCGCAATCCGTACTGGTTCGGCGTCGACGCCAAGGGGCATCGGCTGCCCTACCTCGACCAGGTGGTGTTCCTGATCACCCCTGATCAGAACACCGCGGCGCTCAAGTTCAAGTCGGGTGAGCTCGACGGGCTCGACAACGTGCGCCCCGAGGACTACCAGGGCTATGTCGATCGGCAGAAGGCCGAGAACTTCACGCTCTACGACCTCGGGCCGTCGCTCAACACCAACTTCTTCTGGTTCAACCTCAATCGGGTCCGCAAGGCGATCCCGGGCAAGAAGGTGGGCGAGCCCTACGTCGCCGCCGACAAATACGCCTGGTTCTCGAATCCGACCTTCCGCCGAGCCGTCTCGATGGCGATCGACCGCGACGCCATCATCAAGAGCGTCCTGTTCGGCGACGCGGTGAAGAACTGGTCGATCAGCACACCCGGAAACAAGGGCTGGTACTGGCCCGAGTTGCCTCACGACGACTACAACCCCGCCGAAGCCAAGAAGCTCTTGGCGAGTCTGGATTGGAAGGACAAGGACGGCGACGGCTTCCTCGAAGACACCCACGGCAAGACCGTCAGCTTCACGATGAAGACCAACGGCGACAACCAGCTGCGAATGCAGATGTGCAACTTCATCAAGGACGACCTCGCCAAGGTCGGCATCAAGGTCATCCCGACCGGCGTCGACTTCAATACCCTGATCACCAACCTGCGCGAGGACTTCCAGTACGAGAGCATGCTGCTCGGTCTGCAGAGCGCCGTGCCGCCCGATCCCGGGATGGGCCAGAACGTTTGGCGCTCCAGCGGCCTGACCCACTATTGGAACGTCAAGCAGCCCAAACCCGAAACCGCCGCCGAAGCGAAGATCGACCAGCTCATGACCGCCAACGTCAGCACGAGCGACAGCGCCGAGCGTCATCGCACCTGGAACGAGCTGCAACAGACGGTCAACGAGCAGGAATTCGTCGTCTGGCTGCCGACGCTCGTCACCAAGCTGCCGGTTCGGAACAAGTTCGGGAATCTCCAGCCCTCGATCATCCCGCATCGTTTGCTGTGGAACATCGATCGAGTCTTCATGAAGAAGTCGCGGGCATGAAGTTCTCCTGATGCGCACGTTCATCCTGCGGCGCCTGCTGCAGACCATCCTGTTGCTGCTCGGGATCTCGGCGCTGACCTTCCTGCTGCTCAAGCTCTCGCCCGGCGACTTCCTCACCACGCAGGGCGAGAATCCGATGGTCTCGCAGGCCACGCTGGACGCGATGCGGAAGAGCTTCGGGCTGACGAGGCCGTGGTACGTGCAGTACTTCCTCTACCTGAAGAACGTTTTCCTCCATCTCGACTTCGGCCCCTCCTTTGCGCGCCATCAGCCTGCGTTCACGGTTCTGCGCGAGGGCCTGCTGAACACGCTGCTCCTGGCGGTGACCGCGGCGCTCGTGACCTGGGGGCTCGCCATCCCCCTCGGCGTCTGGGCTGCGGTGCGCCAGTACAGCTGGGTCGACAAGGGCCTCTCGCTCCTGGCGTTCCTGTGGCTCTCGATTCCCGAGGTGCTCTCGGGTCTGCTGCTGCTCTTCCTCGCCGCCAACACCGGCCTGTTCCCGGTGGGCGGTATGCGCTCGATCGACTGGGACGACCTGGACACCTTCGGAAAGGCGATCGACTTGCTGCGCCATCTGGCGCTGCCGGCGTTGGTGGTGGGCCTGATCCCGCTGGCGGCCCGCATGCGGCAGATGCGCGGCAACCTCCTCGACGTGTTGCGCCTCGACTACGTGACCACCGCGCGCGCCAAGGGCCTCGACGAAAACACCGTGATCTTCAAGCACGCGGTGCGCAACGCGATCAATCCTCTCATCACCCTGTTCGGATTCACCATCGGCGCGCTGCTCTCGGGTGCGTTCGTCTCCGAGATCATCTTCTCCTGGCCGGGACTCGGGCGCATCACGCTCGACGCGTTGCTGCAGAAGGATCAGTACGTGGTCCTGGGCGGGGTGCAAATCGCGGCCACCATGCTGGTGGTCGGCAACCTGATGGCCGATCTCCTGCTGGCCGTCGCCGACCCGCGCATCGTCTATGACTGACGCCTTGCATGGGGCTGCTCCCCGAGCCGGGGCCCTCGACGCGGCAGGGCCTGCCGAGGACGACGCGGCGGCCGCCGCGCCGCAGTCCCCTTGGAGCCTGTTCTGGAGACAGTTCCGCAAGAGCCCCATCGCCATCATCGGCGGCCTCGTGTTGCTGCTCCTCTACGGTCTGGCCTTGTTCGCACCCTTCGTCGCGCCTTATTCGGAAGACGGCATGGACCGCGACCGGTTCTTCCATCCGCCGACTCGGCTCCACTGGGTCGACGCGCGCGGCGCGTTCCACCTCTGGCCGTTCGTCCATCCCACGCACGTCGTCGATCAGTCGCGCTTCACTTATGCCGAAGACGGCTCGGTGGCTCTGCCGCTCCGCCTGTTGGCCGCGGGGGCTCCGTACCGGCTCCTGGGGTTGTTCCCGACGCGTCGCCACCTGCTCGGCGTGGATGCCCCGGGCCGGGTGTACCTGCTCGGCACCGACAACCAGGGACGCGACGAGTTCTCGCGGCTCTTGTTCGGCGGGCAGGTCTCGCTCACCGTCGGTCTGGTGGGGATCGCCATCTCGTTCACGATCGGGCTCTTGCTGGGCGGTCTGTCGGGCTACTTCGGAGGCTGGGTCGACAACCTGATCATGCGCAGCACGGAGCTGCTGCTCTCGATCCCCGGCCTCTATCTGCTCATCGCGCTGCGCCAGATCTTTCCCACCGAGCTCCCGAGCCAGCAGGTCTATCTCGGCATCGTCGTGATCCTGGCCTTCATCGGCTGGGCGGGCCTGGCCCGCATCATCCGCGGCATGGTGCTCTCGATTCGCCGGCAGGAATAC
>JACXTT010001208.1_pt1 | contig 43724 bp, 44 predicted proteins | sample 9270951 | NCBI WGS metagenome assembly JACXTT01 (sample SAMN15532306, study PRJNA645909) | rock metagenome | isolation source: weathered quartz diorite | place: Puerto Rico | collected 2017-06-21
GCCGCGTACCCGGCAGCATGATTGACGAGAACATGACTTGCTGCCCGAGCAGCGTCCATGAGGCGCCGCTGCGTTGTGATGCGCGCAGCTGGTCGAACAGCCACGCTTCCTGCGCGGCGCCCATCAACGTCCGCTTCGGATCCGCTAATCCAGACGCGTCGGTGTTGGCGACCTGCCTGTCGCGGAGTGCGCGCGTATCGAGCATGACCAGATCGGCGAGCGTCGCGAATCGGAATGTGCGATACAGATGAATCGCGGGTTCCGATGATTCTCGAATCGGCATCCATTCGAGATACGCCTTGTAGGCGGCGGCTTTCCGTGTTGCCCAGTCGCCCTCGCCCTTGTCCGGATTGTGATTGATGGCGCCTCCTGCCCAGGCGTCGTTGGCGAGCTCGTGGTCATCCCACACGGCGATGAACGGGAACAGCCGATGCGCTTCCTGCAGATCCGGGTCGGTGCGATACGTCGCGTAGCGCGCACGGTAATCCGCCAACGCGATCGCCTCGTGCGGCGGCTGAGGAATCCGCTTGATCGCCGCCCCGACGCCGTACTCTCCCTCGGCGAACTCGTAGATGTAGTCGCCGACGTGCACGACGGCGTCAAGGTCGAGCCGCCTCGCGATTGCTGCATACAGATTGAAGTAACCGGCCGGGTAGTTGGAGCACGACACCAACGCGAACCGCATGCGATTCGCAGTCACCGGGAAGGCCCTGGTGCGTCCGACGGGCGACTGTTCACCATCGACATCGAACGCGTAGAAGTAGGGTCGGCCTGGAGCGAGGCCGCCGACATCCACCTTCACGGTGTAATCACGCTCACCGCTCGTCCGGGCGGTGCCGCTGGACACGATGCTGCGCAACTCGGGATCGGTCCCGACGCGCCATCGCAGCTGAATTGGTTGTGTGCTCGAGACGTCGCGCGGGGTCACGCGCGTCCAGATGATCACGCGATCGATCAGCGGATCGCCGCTCGCGACGCCATGTTGAAAGCGGGAGCCGACCGCGGCCGCCTCGCGCTGCTCCTGCGCGAGCGCGGGAAGCGACAGGCTTGCGGCCGCAGTGGCCCAGAGAAATTCGCGGCGTGTCAGGGACACGCCTAAGAAGGTATCAGACCTACTTCGTTGTAACGATACTTGTCGCGAGAACGGCGGGTTGCTTCGGAAGCGCCGGTCTATACGCGTACACGTAGTTGCGCAGCACAGGGTGATCGGGGAACCCCTCGAAGTGGAACTGCTTCATCTCGCTGTAGGCCTGAGAAGCATTCCATCCCTCGAAGGTCATGCGATAGAGGGCCGTCATCGTTCCTGTCCGATGGCGTCCTCCTGCGCAGTGCACGTATACGGGCTGGTTCGCCGGGTTGTTCACGATCTCGAAAAACTGCGCTACCTGCGCATCGGTGGGAGCCTTGGACGTCGTCATGCCGATACGGAAGAACTTCATCCCGGCCGCAGTGACGATGCCGGCTTCGTTCGACGGTCCGTCCACCTGCAGGTCGATGACCGTCTTCACTCCGAGCGCGGCGAGGTCGCTGTAGTCCGAGCCTTTCGGCTGCGAGCCCCGGAAATAGTGGTCGTTGATCTTTCCGAAATTACCGATGCGGATGCGGCTGAGCGCGGAGGGTACCGACGCTGCAGGTAGTGAGGTTTGCGCGATCGCGGGAACCGCCATCGAGACGGCGGCGAAGCAAGCGGCGAGGACACGTATACGAACTTTTTGTGCACCCATGCTGATGACCCTATGTGTGACTGGATACGCCGGGGGTAAGTAAAGTCGATTGTACGGGATCCCACCAAGCACAACAGATGTCGTCGGGTAATGGCGCCTCAATCCTGACGATTTGTCGGCTTCGCGGGTGCGGAAATGTGAACCGCCAGGCATGCAGGGCCTGGCGGCTGATGATCGAATCAGGTGAACCGTATGTCGAATCGCCAGCAACCGGCGACCCGATTGAGGCAAGGTGCACCCGAATCTGGTGTGTCCGGCCCGTCCCGAGCCGGCAGTTCACCAGCGAATACCCGTCGCCGCTCGCGATGACGGAGTACGTTGTCTCGCTCGGAAGACCCGTCGGATCGACGACAACCCTGCGGCGATCAGCGGGATCACGACGCAGCGGCAACGCGACACGCCCCTCCAGGGGCCGTGGTGCTCCGCGGACGATCGCAAGGTATTCCTTGGTGACGAGGGCGGCGCGTGCATCGCGTTGAATGCGTGCGTGCACGCCCGGTGCAAGAGCAACCACGACCACGCCCGACGTGTCCTTATCGAGCCTGCTGACAAGTCCGGGGCGTATGTCTTTTCTATCGCGAACCCGCCAGAGGATGCCGTTGAGAAGCGTCCCTGACGGATTGCGGAATGAAGAATGAACGACCATCCCTGCGGGTTTGTTGACTGCAATCAACGCCTCGTCTTCGTAAAGGACGTCGAGCGGCAGCGGTTCCGCGGTGGCGCGCTCGCGTACGCGCGACCAAAGGGGCAGCTCCACTTCGACGGCGATTCCTTCACGGACGTGCATCGATGCCCGATCGGCCGGCGTCCTATTGACCGATACCAGACCCTCGGCTATCCATCGCTGTGCACGGGACCGCGACATTCCAGACACCTGCGTAATGCGCCGGACCAGCACCTGATCCAATCGCAGACGCGCATCGCCACGATCCGCGGTGAAATGGATAATCAAGAGTGACTATTAGCCATTTGACGTTGGAGGGCTGAAGATAGACTGTACGAGTCGAACAGGAGCCACATGAAACTCAGGATGCCACAGCCGGAGCAGGCGATACGAGGGCGTGACGAGGCAACGCCCGTACCGGAGATGCATTTCGTCAACGGCCACCGCCTCACGCCTCCGTTCCCCGAGGGGCTCGAGCGCGCGATGTTCGGGATGGGATGCTTCTGGGGAGCCGAGCGAAAGTTCTGGGAAGCGCCCGGCGTCTATTCGACCGCCGTCGGGTATGCCGGCGGGTATACGCCGAACGCGACCTACAGGGAGGTTTGTTCGGGCATGACCGGTCATGCCGAGGTCGTGCTCGTCGTCTTCGACCCGAAAGTCACATCGTACGATGCGCTGCTCAAGATCTTCTGGGAGAACCACGATCCAACGCAGGGCATGCGGCAGGGCAACGACATCGGCACACAGTATCGATCGGCGATCTATGCGTTCTCGCCGGAACAGAAGCACGCGGCCGAAGGGTCGCGTCAGATGTTTCAGGACCGATTGAACGCCGCGGGCTTCGGGCGGATCACGACGGAAATTGCAGACGCTCCACCGTTCTACTACGCCGAGGAATATCACCAGCAATATCTCGCCAAGAATCCTGCAGGGTATTGCGGCCTCGGTGGCACCGGCGTCAGCTGTCCAGTTGGGGTGAACGCATAAGCGGCCGCCGGCTGCTCCACTCGCTATAATCGCGCGTTATGAGCCGAGTTTCTTACGCGAACACACCGTCTACGCTCGATCAGGAAACGTTGCGCACGACTCACAAGGTGCGGATCGTGGCGCCTGCCGAAGAAGGGACTGGAGTGAACGCGCTCCCTGGTGGCGTCTACGGGTTTACGTATTCACCAGGCCTTCCGAACGCGCCGCTCTTCGGCGAGCGCCGTTTCCGCAGCTACGAAACCCACAAGCTTGCCGGCGGCGAGGTCTACATCATCGGATTCGCGGATGTCGAAACGGCGGCGGTGCTCGCGTCGAGCAGTACCGAACAGACCATTCAGGTGCAGCCAGAGCCCGACGAGAAGGCAAACGTACTCGTGAAGATTCCGTATCCGCGCATTCGACAGCACCGGCAGTATGCTGCGCCCAATCAGCACGGCTTCACCGTGACTGTCGTCTAACTTCTCTCCACCGGCCGATTCGGGTCGGACTCCCACTCGGACCACGAGCCCGCGAACAGTCGTGCACCGTGTAGCCCCGCGTGCTCCATCGCGAGGAGGTTGTGGCATGCGGTTATCCCGGATCCGCAATACATGACCACCTGACTGCTCGGACTACCCGCGAGTACCTTTTCGAAATCAGTCTTCAACTCTCGGCCGGAGCGCATGGTACCGGCGTCGGTCACGTTATGGCGGTAGTACCGGTTCCGCGCGCCAGGAATGTGGCCGTAGACCGTGTCGAGTGGATCGGGCTTGCCCCCATAGCGATCGGGTGAGCGCGCATCGATCAGCAGGACTGACGGATCGCCGAGATGTGCCAACGTCTCGTCGACCGTGACTCGCATTTCCTTGCGCAATCGCGTTGTGAACCGTGCCGGTTGGTGCGTTTCAACGCCGCTGCGAACGGGTCGCCCTTCGCGCGTCCACTTTGCCCAACCGCCGTCCAGCACCGCGACGGCATCGTGTCCCAGATAGCGCAGCATCCACCACAACCGGCTTGCGAAAGCGCCTGCTTCCTGGTCGTACGCGATGACCTGAGTGTCGTCGGCAATTCCGAGCCGTCCAAACGTCGCCGCCATGTCGTCGACCGCGGGTAAAGGATGGCGTCCGTTCACTCCGGTTCGTCGTCCGGCGAGGTCGTGCGCCACATCGACAAACACCGCGCCGGGGAGGTGGGCAGTCTCGTACTGCGCGCGGCCCCAGGCTTCATCGTTGAGGTTGTACCGGCAGTCTGCGATGAGCCATGACGGATCGACAAGGTGTTCCGTGAGCACATCAGTTGAAATCAGCGTCGTATGCATGGCGTTGGCATTGCACGAGCAATGCGCGGAGATCTTATATGAGCCGATTGACTCCGATGGCCGTCGTTGTATTTCTGGTGCTCAGCAGCGGCTGCATTGCGATGCGCCACGGAAGGCCAATTGTTGGTGGAAGTACGGTCCCGAATCCGACGGGCACCATTTCGGGCACGGTGACGAGCTCGGCCGGTACCCCTCTGGACGGGCGTCGCGTGAGCGCGATCGACATCGCGACCGAAATGCACTACGACGCCACGACGGCCAGTAATGGCGGCTACACGATCAAGGTGCCGCTTGGGCACTATCGGTTGGAGGTTGAGCTGCGCGGAGGGGAGCAGCTCGCGAAGCAGCCTGGGCAGACGCACATCACCACTGCCGACGTCGACGCTCAGATGAATTTCGTGATCGGACGGTAGCTAGATTGACGCCCTCTCCAAGGCGGCGATGCGTGCTTCGAGCGGCGGATGCGTGGCGAAGAACACCATCCAGTTTCGCGCCCCGTTGATCTTGAGCGTCGCGAGCGCCTGATGCTGCGTATCAACCGCTTCTTCATCCGGGGCCAGCCGCCGCAGCGCGCCATCCATCCGCTCCCGTCCCGCCAGCATCGCCCCGCCCTTGTCAGCGCGGAACTCGCGCTGGCGTGAAAACCAGGCGGTGATGAGTGACCCGAGGATACCGAGGACAATCTGCAGCACGATGACGACGAGAAACGACCCCCCGCTGTAGCCGCGTTCTCGCGAATCGCCGCGGTTGGCAATCGCGTACGCAATCAACCGCGCAAAGAAGATGACGAAGGCGTTGATGACTCCCTGCAGGAGCGTCATCGTCACCATGTCGCCATTGGCGATATGCGTCACCTCGTGGCCGAGCACGCCCTCCACTTCCTCGTCGCGCATTGACCGGAGCAGCCCCGTGGACACGGCGACCAGCGCGCGGTTCTTGCTGGGGCCTGTCGCGAAGGCGTTCACCTCAGGGGAGTCGTAGATCCCGACTTCCGGCATCGGCAGACCCGCTTTCTGCGTGAGGCCGGCAATCATCGCGTAGACCCGATCGGCGCGCGGATCACCCGTGTGCCCGTTCACGACGACTGCCCCCGTCGCCATTTTCGCCATCCACCGCGACATCAGCAAAGAGATAAAGGCGCCGCCCATGCCCCAGACGAAGCTGAACGCCGCCAACGCGCCGATATCGAGTCCACGTGGTCCGACGTAGCGTCCCACCCCGAGGATGCTCAGGACGATCGTCAACGTCAGGACGACGGCGATGTTGGTCACGATGAACAGGAAAATGCGCTTACCCATGGCTTGAGAATAGCACCTCCATGCGTTAGACGCCGTCAGTGGTTCGTCGGTTCGGTGGGGTTCGTGAGGCGCGGGAGCTGGCAGATTCAGCGCAACGCTTCGGCAAGCCGGTGCAGGAACAGGCCAACGTCGGTCACGACGCCCACCGTCTGCATGGAGCCGCGATCGCTGAGTTTTGTCACCACCGCCGGGTTGATGTCGACGCACACGACACGCACCCAGGAGGGGAGCATGTTGCCGACCCCGATGCTGTGGAGCATCGACGAGAGCATCAACACCAGGTGGACGTTGTTCGACAGCACCTCCGCGTAACGTTCCTGCGCCGCGATCAGGTCCATCTCGGTTTCCGGCAGCGGTCCGTCATCGCGGATGCTGCCGGCCAGCACGTATTCCACGCCGTGCTTCACGCACTCGTACATCACGCCCGACTTCAGCACACCCGTTTCGACCGCGATGCGGATGCCGCCGGCGCGGTTAATGGTGTTGATCGCCGCCATGTGGTTGCGATGTCCCTGCTCGACCGGTGCGCCCGCCACCAGATCGATGCCCAGCGATGTGCCCGATAGTGCGAACTCGATGTCGTGAACCGCCAGCGCGTTCCCCGCGAGGACCGCGTTGACGTATCCACCACGAATCAGCTCCGAGAAGTGTTCCACGCCACCCGTGTGCACGACGACCGGTCCGGCGACGACAGCAATTCGCCCGCCGGCGTTCTTGACTTCCCTCATCATGGCGGCGATTCGCGCCACGCTTCCCTCCACCCGGCGCTCGGAGGAGACATCGTTGCTCATGAACGCGAAGCCGAGACGGTCGCGTTCACGGAATTCCGGCGTGACACGAATGCCTTCGTGTCCACAGACGACGGAGTCGCCGGCCTTCACGTCGCGCAGCTTGCGGCAGACGGGGCGGGCGTTCTCGATGACAATCACCGCGTCCATCCGCTGCCGTTCCACTTCACGCCAGCGTCCACTCACCCTCACCTGTGTGCGATGGTTCGTCGTCGAATAGAAATCGTCAGGGACACAACGGTCCTTCTCCGCGGGCCTGACGAGCGCATCACGCTCCCGCACCGGGTGGCATCCCCACGTCGTGAGCTGTTGGAGCAGTTCATCGAGCTGATGCGAGTCCGCCGCACTGATGCGCATCTCGATGCGAGACGGGTCGTCATTGGTGCGACCGATGTCGAACTTGAGGATTTCGTATCGACCACGGTATTCGATGATTTTGTCGAAGATTGCCGACAGATGGCCGGAGTCAATCAGATGTCCTTCGGCCTCTATCGTGTCGCTGGCAGCCATGCGTGCCATTCTAGCTGCCGGATCAATGCATCGACTTACTTCCCTTCCGGCGCGAACTTGTAGCCGACACCACGGACCGTTTGCAGGAAGCGTGGCGAATCGGGCTGGTCTTCGAGGTATTTGCGCAGGCGGACGATGAAGTTGTCGATCGCACGCGTGTCGGTCTCCTCGTGGAGTCCCCACACGTGCTCGAGCAGTGTTCCGCGGGAGACGGGCTGACGGGGATGGCTCACGAGATATCGAAGCAGCTCGCACTCCATGCGCGTCAGTCGATAGGACGTTCCTCGCGCGCGGACTTCCATTGCCGTGAAGTCAAGTGTGCGGCCGGCGAACGTGTAGGTGTCGGCGGCTGCCCGGTGGTTGGTGCCGGTTTGTGCTTCGTTCCACAGACGGCGGCGCAGCAGGCCGTTGATGCGCGCGATCAGGATGGCCAGCTCGAACGGCTTCGGCAGGTAGTCATCCGCGCCGGCTTCAAACCCTCGAAGCACGTCCTCCGGACGGCCACGTGCCGTCAGCATCAGAATGGGCACGAACTGTCCAGCGGCCCGCAGCGTCGAGGCGACCGCGAACCCATCGCGCCCGGGCAGCATGACGTCGAGCACGACGACGTCATAGGCGCGGCGATCATCGAGAATCGACGCGAGCGCCTGCTCGCCGTCGGCCGCAATCGTCACGTCGTGCCCTTCGGCCTCCAGATTGAAACGCAGTCCGTCGGCGATGTGCTGTTCGTCTTCGACGACGAGGATTCTACTCATGAGGCCAGACGCGGCAATTCGAGTGTGAAGGTGGCGCCGCGTCCTTCACCTTCACTCTGGGCGAAGACGCGGCCGCCATGCGCGCGGGCGATTGAACGGACGATGTAGAGTCCCAGGCCCGTCCCCTTGACCTGTTTCAGACCACGTGTCTGAACACGGTAAAAACGTCGGAAGATCCGCTTCAACTGCTTCCGGGGGATTCCAACGCCACGGTCCTGTACGCGAACCCAGACGGTATCAGGCGACGGAGCCGCGACGCCGACGATCACCATCACGCTCTCGCTCGAGTATTTCACCGCGTTGTCGAGCAGGTTGATGATGACGCTGCGCAGTTCATCGGCATCGCCGCGGACCATCAACGGACCATGGTCGTGAGCTTCGACCACAATCGCGCTCGCCTGGAGGTGGTGGCGCTGCAGTGCAAGGTCGACGCATTCCCGTGTGAGCAATCCCATATCGACGGGGGCGCGCGCGATCACCTTCGGCTTCTGACTGGCGGCCCCCGCTTTGAGCACCTGATCGACGGTGCGATGCAATCGTTCGGCGTCAGCCAGCATGACATCGTAGAAACCGCGTCGCTGCTCGTCGCTGAGCGAACGGGATTGCAGCGTTTCCAGGTACAGGCGAATCGACGCGATTGGCGTTTTCAGTTCGTGGGTGACCGCGTTGATGAAGGTGTCGTGCTCCTCGTTGCGTCGTATTTCGAGCACGAGAAAGACCGTGTAGACGATGAGTCCGGCGATGATCAAGCCGAAGGTGATGATGCCGAAGATGAGGACCCGCAGCGGCGCGCCCTCGGCCGTGATGACGATCCAGCCGACGTTCAGCGAGATCGCCCCCGCGACCAGCAGTACGCACAGGGCGACGAAAAACGCGATCGCCTTCTGACGCCGGGTCATTGGGGAATTCTAGGAATTCAAAATGCAAAATTCAAAATTCAAAGAGTACCTGTACGTGAAAAAAGGGTGAAAGCAGCTGCGCTTTCACCCCTTTAGCGCTGCAAACACACGGTGTTTGCATTTTGAATTTTGAATTGCGTTAAGCGACAGCCTCGCCCGCGCCGACGACGGTTTCCTCGGTGAGCGTCGTCTGGGCCACCTTCGCGACCTTGACCTCCCACGCCAGGCCGAGCCGGCGCAGCGTGCTGATCCCAATCCAGTTCAGGTCGAGTTCGTACCAGGCGAGACCGTGGCGAGCCGAGACGGGATGCGCGTGATGGTTGTTGTGCCAGCCCTCGCCGAAGGTGATGAGCGCGACCCACCAGTTGTTGGTCGAGTCATCACGCGTCTTGAAGCGGCGCGACCCCCATATATGCGTCGCCGAGTTCACCAGCCAAGTGCAGTGCAGGCCGAATGTGGTTCTGAAGAAGATGCCCCACAGCACGTACGGAACGCCGCCGAAGGCCAGGAGACCGATGCCGACGATCACATTGGATATCCAGTGCCAGGTCGACAGGAACACATGGACGCGATCGCGACAGAGATCGGGAACATACTTGGCGAGCACTGCGGCGTCGTGGTGGAGTCCTTCACCGGTCAGAATCCATCCCATGTGCGACCACCACGTGCCCTCGCGCGGCGTGTGAGGGTCGCCTTCACGGTCGGATTTCTGATGGTGGATGCGGTGCGTGGCGACCCAGAAGATCGGTCCGCCTTCGAGCGCCAGCGTCCCGCAGAAGGTCAGAAGGTATTCAATCCACTTGTAGGTCTTGTACCCACGGTGCGTCAGCAGCCGGTGGTAGGCCATGCCGATGCCGAGCATGCCGGCGACGAAATAGAGAATCAGGGCGGCCAGCACCGCGCCTTTCGTGATGAAGAAAAGCGCCGCGACGGCGCCAACGTGAAACGCCGCCATCGCGATGGCGGTAACCCAGTTCACTCCCTTCTGATACTTGCGCCCGTACATGAGCGTCGGCTGCACCACGAGTTTCGTCCTCCGGCTGTGTTGTTATCGGAAAAGGGCCGTAGCACCATAACAACGCCGAAGGGCAGCCGACTGTAATAGTTCTGTACTTTTTCCTTAACTTACTTCGCGAGCAGAGGATACGGATTGATTGGATCGCCCTTCCACCACGCGCGATCTGTGCCGAGGCGTGCAATTGCGAAGTGCAGATGCGGAGCACTTTCGGAGGCGTTGCCCGTGCTCCCCACGTATCCAAGCAGCTGTCCGCGCTTGACCGGTTGGTGTTCTGCGAGTCCGGACGCGTAGTGATCGAGATGGGCGTAGTAATACGAAAAGGTCTGCGTCGGGTCGAATTGATAGATCGTCAGCCCGCCCGCCTTGCTGGTAAACAGCTTCGCGATGGTGCCATCTTCCACGGCGTGCACTTCCGTGCCGCGCGGCGCCATGATGTCGATGGCGTCGTGCCGGCGTCCAACGGCGCGGGAGTCGTTGAACGTATCCGTCAATTGTTTTGCGGTCACGCCTTCGACGGGGATCAGCAGGTCACGGCTGCCGAGGGCGCCAATTGTCTCCGCCATCGATGGTGCCGCCGCCTCGATGGCCGGCGCGCGAGGCGCCCCGCTGGATGAGTCGTTCTCACCGGTTGGCGCAATCGACAAAGGCTCTCGCGAACGAGACGTGACTTGTCTCTGGAGCCGATCGGTCAGCAGTGTCGCGACCAGCGCGCCCAGCGCGAAGCTGACCCCAATGTTGGCGACGCGCCTCCGGAGCCGTTCGCGACGCCTCCGGTCGATGCGTCTCATTGGCGAAACACCACCTCGGTCCCGGGCTTGACCCACTGAGCGACCCGATCCGCATCCCAGTTCGTCAGCCGTACGCATCCGTGCGACTCGACATGGCCGATGTTCGACGGCTCGGGCGTCCCGTGAATGCCGTAATGCGGCTTCGACAGATCGATCCACACGATACCCACAGGGTTGTTCGGTCCGGGCTGCAGCGTCGCCTTCCGATCGCCAGGCGTGGCATCCCAGAACAGCTGCGGGTTGTAGTGGAATTGCGGATTGCGTTGAACGCCGTTGACCTTCCACGTGCCGACAGGCAATGGATCGTGGATGCTTCCGCTCGTCACCGGTGCATGAAACAGGATGCGTCCACTCGAATCCTCAATCGTCAGCGCGCTCGTGCTCTTCGTCACGGCGACCGTGATGTGAGACCCCGCGGAAGGAGCCGCTGAGGAGGTCACGTTCGGCACCATCAAACGCTCACCCGCACGCTGAAACATCGCGTCTGGATTCAGTTGCTGCAGCAGCGCAGGGCTGCTGTGAAAACGCTCGGCGAGCGCTTCGAGCGGCGTTCGATAGTTCAATGCGTCGAGCGCTGCCTGGTCAGGGAGCTTTGCGGGAGTGTCGGGCGTAAACGGTCCGGCAACGTCTGCGTCCGTGATCGCGTACTCGACAAGAGGAGATACATCTCCGCCTGTGGTCGCAAGCTCCTTCCACGTCTCATCGTTCCTCTGACCTGTCGCAGGCAGCTGGTGCGATTGCTGGAACGCCGCCAGCGCGCGTTGCAGGTTGCGACCGGCTTTGCCGTCGATCTCTCCCGGCGAGAAACCGCTCCGATCGAGAGCAACTTGCGTGGCGAGGATTTCGTGTATCACAGGGGCGTTGTGCGGCAGTGCACCTCCGTTCAGAGCCCCGCTCAACAGCATCAAACAGCCGAGCAATGTGAACACTCTCATGCAATCAAAGGATTGCAAACGATGGACCTCAGGTATGCTCGCGGTGATGGCCGTTTACGCGCTCAGCATTCATGCGGATTACCGATGCCGCCATTCGGGCGCGTGTTGCACCGCCGATTGGGACGTGCCGGTCGAGCTCCCGCTCTACCGGACGCTGGATGAAGCGCTGAGCGCGGGCAGAGTCGCACCTGCCGGACGCGACGAAAATAGGGCGATTCTGATCGTCGAAGACCAGTTGCCCGACGACGCCGCAGCAATGGTGGCGCGGACTGCGACTGGGGACTGCGTGTTCTACCACCGCACGTCAGGACTCTGCGTGATTCACCGCGACCTCGGCGAACCGATGTTGCCCGCGACGTGCCGCCATTTCCCGCGGCTGGCGGTACGCGATCGGCGCGGAACATTCATTTCCCTCACGCATTACTGTCCGACCGCGGCGGCGTCGCTGTTCCGCGACGATGTGCGGATTGAGATCATCGAGAGCCCACCGGCTTTTCCCGAGGCGGATTACGAAGGTCTGGTGGTGACGTCGGACGACTGGCCGCCGCTGTTGCGGCCCGACTGTCTGGCAGATGTTCAAAGCTACACGGCATGGGAGCGTCACATGGTGGCGCGCTGTGCGGACGCGGCACTCTCGCCGGAAAGCGTCATTGCAACGCTTGAACGCGACGCCTTCATCGTCCGCACAGTTTCCCCTGTGACAGGGGCCGCCATCGCGGGCGCGATCGAGCGACTGCCTGTTGCTGGCGTCAACGCTCGCGTTCCGGAGACGCTTGACGCGAGCCTTGCGGACTACCTCGAGGTGCTCAACGCCGTACCAGATGAATGGAGGCCTGAAGCAGACACGCGCGACCTCACCGAGTGCTATCGCCACCACGTGGCCGCTGAATGGACAGGTTTTGCCGCGCCGCTGAGACGGTATCTCGCTGCAAAGGCGTTTGCCTCGTGGACCGCGTACCAGGGCCGGGGCTTTCTCACAATCGTCCGCGGTCTCGATGCCGCGCTTGCACTCGTGCGGGTCGAAGCGGCGCGACGTTGTCGCGATGCCGACCGTCCGTTGGACGCAGAGTTACTGTGCGAAGCGTTCCGGCAGACTGATTTCGCGCTGAATCATCTAGCCGCCGGCGATGAGCTCGCCGACGCATGGTCCAAGGTCGAGGCATAGCCGTTGCGAGACCACAAACGGTTGAGGAAACTGGAGCGCGTGCGGTCCTCGGATTAGGCAAAGACAGCGACCACGGGTCCGTGGTCGCTGGTTCCGAACTCACGCTGGACGACGCAAGACGCAGTGCGTTCGGCAAGATCTTGCGCCGCCAGTACGTAGTCCAGCCGCCAGCCGATATTCCGCTGTTTCAGGTTGCGCCACGGCGCCCACCACGTGAACACGTCCGCGTTGTCGGGTTCCAGCTTTCGGTGCACGTCAACCAGCCCGCGGCTGATGATTCGCTCTATGAGTGCGCGTTCTTCGGGAAGCTGCCCGATCGCCCGCGGTTTGCGTTCTTTCGGATGGACGTCCATGTCTGTCCGCGCAACATTCAGGTCGCCGCACAGCACCAGTGCCCGTCCGGACGATTGAAACTGCGCGGCATACGCGTCCATTGCCTCTAGAAACCGCATCTTCGCGGGGAAATCCTTTCCGCCGTTCGGTACGTAAATCGATGCGACCGTCGCCTGCGGCAACTGCGCCGTGACGATGCGATGCTCGTAGTCGAATTCAGGGTGGTGAAAGAGGGGACGATCCGGATGCCACGCCTTTCGTACGTGCAGACCGACGCCTGAATAACCTTTCCCGCCGTGCCAGTAGCACCAGTAACCTTCGAGCTCACACACCCAGACAGGGAGCTGGTCGATGCCTGCCTTGATTTCCTGCAGGCAGAGGACGTCGGGCGATTCGCGCTCGATGAAATCCTGCAGCTCGGCCTGCCGCGCACGGATGCCGTTGACGTTCCAGGTGGCGACTTTCAATGGGAATCGAGCCAGGCCTTTGCGCTCGTGCACAGCGAGTGCACGTCGGCGGCTAGTTGGGGAACGAGCGCATCCGCGCCCCCGAGATCACCGGAGGCACCCATCGCCTCGAGCCGGCGCGCGGTGTCGACCGTCGCCGGGACACCGAACGACACGATAGAGCCGCGAAGCTTGTGCGCGGCGGCCCGCAACGCCGAGCCATCGCCCGCGTCCACGGCCGATCGCACTGCGTCAACCTGCACCGGAACCGTCTCCACGAGCAACTTCGCGAGATCGCGAACGAGTGTCTCGTCGCCGTATTCGTCGAGAAGGACGCGAGGATCGAAGGCGGGCATCGATTGAATTGTACGCAATGATTTCCGGCATGGAGCAGCAGCTGCGCGCGCTGGCGTCGCGAGTACGCGCCGCTCGTTCGGTCACGGTGATGACAGGAGCCGGCGTCTCGGCCGCCAGCGGCGTACCGACGTTTCGGGGTCCCGAAGGGCTGTGGCGCACGTTCCGCCCGGAAGATCTTGCGACACCGGAAGCGTTTGCGCGCGATCCCGCGCTGGTCTGGGAGTGGTACTCGTGGAGACGAACGAGAGTGGCGTCATGCCGACCGAACGCCGCGCACGAGGTACTCGCACGCTGGTCTCAGGACGCATCAAGGCAGGTGCTCGTGGTCACTCAGAACGTCGATGACCTTCACCTCCGCGCCGGCACGCGCGACCTCATTCGTCTTCATGGCTCGTTGTGGGAAACCAAATGTTTCAACGGCTGCGTCGCTGGCGTGCGCGCCTGGCGTGACGAAGATGTCGCGGCACCCGACCGCCTCCCACGTTGTCCGCACTGCGGCGGCCTTGCCCGTCCCGCGGTGGTGTGGTTCGGAGAATCGCTCGACACCACCGACGTCGAACGCGCAACGCGCGCTGCCCGGTGTGATGTGTTCCTGACCGTCGGCACCTCCGCCATCGTCTATCCCGCCGCGGGCTTTGCCCGCATCGCGCAGGCGCGCGGCGCCTTCACCGCGGAAATCAATCTGGAGTCGACGCCTGCATCGTCTCTTGTCGACCTGTCGATTCTTGGAGCGGCGGAAGACGTGCTGCCGGCGATCGACCGGCTTCTTCTCTCCAACTGATGCCCGCAGGCAAATCCCAAACCCAAATCCCAAATTCCAAGTCCCAAACGATTCCAAGTCCCGAGCCCCAAGCGTCACAAATCCCTAACATTGGGTTTTGGGATTTGGGATTTGGGATTTACGATCGCGACCATGCACAACCCCATGGTGCCGGAAACGCTTGAGGGGTGGAGCGTCCTTCACCTCATGTATCGTGCGCGCTGGGACCGGCTTCGCACCATCGCGGAAGCGGATCGGCGCACGCTGGCGGATGAAGCGATCAACGCGCTCGCGGTCCCTGACGCGGGGTCAACCGCGTTGGTGCAGGTCCTCGGTCACAAAGCCGACCTGATGATCATCTGTTTCCGCCGCGGCTTCGAGCCGCTGGCTGGCGCGCAGCTCGCGTTTTCGCGCACGGCGCTGCACGACATGCTCGAACCGACGTCTTCGTATGTGTCGATCGTCGAACTCGGGATGTACGAGATGACGGCGAAGCTTCACGCGCAGCTCGGGGCGACGCACAAGCCCGACACCGAAGAATTCGATCGTGCGTTCGATGCAGAGATGGAAACGCAGCGGCAGCGAGTGATGAACCGTTTGTTTCTCGACATGCCGGCGGCGCGGTATGTCTCTTTTTACCCGATGAACAAGAGGCGGGGAGAAGCGTTCAACTGGTACACGGAAGCATTTGATCGCCGTGCGACCATGATGCGCGAGCACGGCATGATTGGGCGTCACTACGCAGGCAAGGTGACACAGGTGATCTCGGGTTCAATCGGGTTCGATGACTGGGAGTGGGGCGTGGATCTGTTTGCGCACGACCCGCTCGTCTTTAAGAAGCTGATTTACGAGATGCGGTTCGACGAGGCGAGCGCGAGGTTCGCCGAGTTCGGCCCGTTCTATGTGGGCCTCCAGTTCGCGCCCGATCAACTGGCCGCGTATCTCGGAGGCCAATTGCCATCCTTATGACCGCGCATTTCGGAGAATCCGAATGGCGACAGGATTTGTGATCCAATGATGCGTTTTGGGACCGCTCCGTTGGATCACAAAAGTGCACGCCCGCGCGGTAACTCACGGATGCTGAAGCCCTAGCCTCCGAAGGTCGCGGCGCGCCGCACGGGCGCGGTAATTGCTGGGGTCTCCGCCGGCTACGTGGAGACTCTGATGACCCCTCAGGAAAACTTCATCACACGCCTTCGTCGGCACCGTGAGCGAAACCGCATTGGGCTGGACGAAATCTGCGCCCAGACGCGAATCAAACGCGAGCAGCTCGAGGCATTCGAGCGCGGCGACCTCGAAAATTGGCCGCGCGGCATTTACGCCCGTGCGTGGGTGCGCGCGTATGCCAATGTGGTGGGCCTCGATCCGATCGACACGGTAGATGAATTCTGCAAGCTGTTCCCGCACGGCGATCGCCGGGCGCAGCCGACGTTCCGCGAGTACGCCGCCATCATTGCGCACCAGTCGACCTATCAGGACGAATTCGAACACCTGGCGGAGACGGACCGCCGCGCAACGGAAGGCAATCCAGCGCCGGCGCCGCCATCGTGGCGACGGCAGATGCGCCGGCTGGTACGCAGCTTCCTGAGCCTGCGGCCTGCCCGTACGCCGCGTCCCGTCCGTTCGGTTCGAACCAATTAGACGGGAACCAAACGCCCCTACGCGGGAACGAAACGGCCACGGGCTGTTTCGCGCAGCCGCTCGACGTCTTCCCGTCGTGCGACCGACAGCGGCTGCGTTCCACGCATTTCTTCACACAGCATCGCGTCGGTCATCGGCTGCTTGTCGTGCAGCGCGCGATAGAGACCGGCTGTAATCGCCTGCTCGATTTCGGCACCGGAGAAGCCGTCACTGGCGGCGACCAGTGCCCCGAGGTTGAATGTCGACGAATCCTGGCGCCGGAGCGCCAGGTGGATTCGAAAGATTTCTTCGCGCGAAGACGCGTCGGGCAGATCGACGAAAAAGATCTCGTCGAAGCGCCCCTTCCGGAGCAGTTCCGGCGGGAGCGCCAGCACGTCGTTGGCTGTGGCCGCCACGAACACTGATGCGTCACGCTCCTGCAACCAGGTCAGGAACGATCCGAGCATGCGTTGCGACAGACCTGCGTCTGCTTCGCCGCCCGCGGCAAAACCTTTTTCAATCTCGTCGATCCAGAGAATGCAGGGCGCAATCGCTTCCGCGAAGTCCAGTGCCTTCCGCAGGTTCTTTTCCGACTCGCCGATGAATTTGTCGTACAGCCGCGCCGCGTCGAGCTTGAGCAGCGGCTGCTTCCACGTCCGGGCAATGACCTTTGCCGCCAGCGATTTGCCGCAGCCCTGGACGCCGACAATCAGGATGCCGCGTGGCGGCGGCAGCCCCAGGGCGCGCGCTTCCAGCGTGAAGCCGACGCGTGCTCGTTCGAGCCACGCCTTCAAATGTTCCAGTCCACCGAGCTGAAACGTGTTGTCTTCCGGCGGATAGAACTCGAGCAGACCCTCGTCGCGGACCGCTTCGCCCTTGCGCCGAAGAAGCCCCGGGATGTCGTCCGCCGTCAACGCGTTGTCGTCGAGGACGGCCCACGCCACCGCCTGTCGCGCCTGATTCAACGTCAGCCCCGAGAGCGCCTGCAGCAGCGATTCCATCCCGTCCGGGCCGAGTGTTACCGACACCTCGTGCTGCCGGTTCAGCGTGCGAAGAATCTGGTGGACCAGCTGCTCGAGCTCGTCGTGATCCGGCAGATGCAGGGCGAAAGGAACCGCCTCGCGCGCAAGTTCAGCCGGCAGATGAATCGATCCGCCCGAGATCACCGCCGTCGACCCCGACTTCACAAACGCCCGCGCAATGTCGCGAACACCGCGGACGACTGTCGCATCGCCAAGATGGGCATGGAGATCTTTGAGGTGAAAGATTCCGCGAACTGTGAGTGTCACGAGATGACGAACCAGCGTCTGCGGGTTCGCCGTCCCATAGACGGCATTTTCGCCGCCGGCGCGCTGCAGGCCGTGCGTTACGGTCCACGTGAACAGCGGCATGTGCAGGTCGCTCGCAACGATGCCAAGCAGGTTGTCGACCCGCTCCTCTTCGACCGTGTCGATCGTGATGATCGGGTGCCGGGATTGAATCAGCGACTTGAGGTCGTGCGCCGCATCGGCATGCGCCTTCGTCACGGCAGCAGCGGTTGCGCGGATTCGATGAATCGACGATGGAGCGCCTGGACGGCCTCGTTGGTCCGATCGCGCGGCAACATCCACGTGATTCTAAAGGAGGACGTTGCCACCATCGCCGGTGCCGTCCCCGTTTCCTCGAGTAGGGCCGAGCCGGCGCGTACGTTGGCGTACGTGGCATTGATGCCAGCCCCCACAGCGCTCACTGCGGCGAGGCCGTCAATCAAGGTGGCGCGACCGCCAAACCGCGCGTCGAGCTCCGCGCGAAACCGCGATTCATCGTGGAGGTTCTCACGCGAGATGACCATGTTGACCTGATTGTCGTACGCGTGCAGCTGCTTGCCTGCAACGCCGCGCTCGTCGAGCAACGCGAGAACATCCTGTGGCTTCGCCTCCGCGTGCAGAACGATCACGTCGCGTTCGCTCGCGATGCCGACAACCGTGCCGGGCATGCGCGGCGCGAACTTCCGGACGACCGTACCGTCGCTCGAAGGGTCTGGACCGGGAAGCGGACCCGATGTTGCGCGCGCATAAATGGCAATTCCCTTCTCCTTCGCAAATTCGACGGCCTGCGCGTTCAGCACCTTCGCCCCGTGTTCCGCCATCTCCTGCGTTTCCTCGTAAGACAAGGTGCCAATCCGGTGTGCCGCAGAAACCACCCGCGGGTCGGCGGAATAGACGCCATCCACATCGGAGCAGATTTCACAATACTCAGCGTCGAGCGCCGCGGCCATTGCAACGGCGGTTGTATCGCTTCCGCCGCGTCCGAGCGTCGTCACCTCTCTGCGATACGAGACGCCCTGATACCCGGCGACGACGACAATCTTGCCGCGCGCGAGCTCGTCCTGGACGCGAAACGGACGGACTTCGATGATGCGCGCGTCGACATGACGGTCGTTGGTGATGATTCCAGACTGGCTGCCGGTGAAACTGATCGCGTTGCCGCCGAGTTCATGAATCGCAAGCGACAGAAGCGCCATTGAGATGCGCTCACCGGCGGAAAGCAGCATGTCGAGTTCGCGTCGATGCGGATTCGCCGACACCTTCTTGGCCATGGCGAGAAGATCGTCCGTCGTGTCGCCCATGGCGGAGACGACAACAACGACATCGTGTCCAAGCTCACGCGTCCTCATCACGCGCTCCGCCACACGCTTGAGCTTGCCGACGTCAGCCACGCTGCTTCCGCCGTATTTCTGAACAATTACCGCCATAGACGACTGAGCATAACGCGCCCCGACTTGGTTGACGCGGTAACATGAGCAAACGGAGGAACGCATGAAGCTTCGCGCCTTCGGCTTCGCTGTTCTGCTGGCATTGGTCGTTACCGCTCCCTATTTCGCGCAACAGGCAGTGCCGGCTCGACAGCCTGACGTCATCTATGTTCCGACGCCTTCTGACGTCGTCAACGCGATGCTCAGGCTCGCGAACGTGTCGTCGACTGACGTGGTCTACGACCTCGGCTCCGGCGACGGCCGCATCGTCATCGCGGCGGCGAAGATGTATGGAGCGCATGGCGTCGGCATCGACATCGATCCCGAGCGGACGCGCGAAGCGACCGCGAACGCGCAGAAGAATGGCATTGCCGACAAGGTGACCTTCCGCACTGAGGATCTCTTCCTCGCGGATATCAGCCCGGCGACGGTTGTGACTCTCTACTTGTCAGGACCGGTCAATTCGCGGCTCGCGCCCAAGTTGATGAAGGAATTGAGGCCCGGTACCCGCATCGTCTCCCACGCGTTCGACCTCGGCAGCTGGAAGCCGCAGCAGAGAACCAGCGTCAGTCAACGGCCTATCTTTCTCTGGACGGTCCCCGCGCCTTCAGACTCTCGACGCTGATGTCGAACGTAGGGGCCGGCTTCAGCCGGCCCGTCCCTATTGATCCGACCAAACTGGTCGGGTTAGACTTCCTGCGACTCAATCTCATTTCGAAGGCTGGCCATGTTACAGGCGTTTGTGATCACTTTGCGTGAAGGGCTCGAGGCCTTCCTGATTGTTGCCATCAGCCTCGCGTATCTGCGGAAGTCGGGACGCGCGGAGCTGACGGGCGCCGTGCACACCGGCATTTTCGCGGCGCTCGCGATTAGTGCCGTCGGCGGATATTTGCTCTACAACGCCGCGAATCAGGAGTTCCTCGAAGGACCGCTCGCACTCATCGCGGCGATCTCCGTCACGTGGATGGTCGTGCACATGTGGCGAGCGGGACGCCACATGAAAGGGGACATCGAAGGGCATCTGAGGTCTTCGAGTGGCCGCGCCGGCATGGGCGCCTTCATGGGCGTGTTCCTGTTCACCGTGTTGATGGTGTCACGCGAGGGGATGGAAACCGCGCTCCTGCTGCTGCAGCTCAAGGAAACACTGAACCTCGTGCTGGGCGCGGCGCTCGGATTGGTCGGCGCCGCGGGGCTCGCGTGGCTCTGGTCGCGGTACGGGCATCGCGTAAACCTTGGCCTCTTCTTCCAGGTCACGGCGATTTTTCTATTCGTCTTCGTCGTGCAGCTGCTGATTTCCGGCGTCCACGAGATGTCCGAGCAGAATATGCTGCCTTTCAGCGAGCCGATTCACGAGGCAACGGAAGCCTGGGGGCCCGACAGCGCGTTCGGCCACGCGTTGACCTACGCGCTCGTGCTGCTTCCCGCCGCGTGGCTTGCACTGAAAGGTCTGACGGGGAACGGCGCCTCGCAGAAGCCGCATACGGCGGCCGTGCGCTGATGCCGCGCTGATGGCGGACGCCCGACCACCGCTTGTCGCCGAGCTGGTGTGGTCCGGTGATCTCCGGTTCGATGCATCGAGCGGCGCGAACACCGCAATCGTCGACGGCGACAGCAAAGCCGGTCTTTCCCCTACACAGCACGCGGCCATCGGTCTTGCCGGCTGCATGGCGGCGGATGTGGTCGACATCCTCCGAAAGGGGCGACATCCGCTGACGGCCCTGCGCGTCACCTTTACTGGCACCCGGGCCGAGCAACCGCCTCGCCGCTTTCTGCAGATCGAGCTTCGATTCGACGTGCACGGTGCAGTACCGCCCGACGCGGTCGAGCGGGCGATCACCCTGTCGCGTGAGAAGTACTGCTCCGTGTGGCACTCGTTCCGTCATGACATCGCGCTTTCCACGACGTTCCACATCACGGCATGACGACAGCCGCCTCGGGTGCGAGCCGGCGCGGCTACATTGACTGGCTCCGCGGCATTCTCGTCCTTATCATGATCGAGGCGCACACCCTCGATGCATGGACGCGGCTGGACGCGCGTCGGAACGGCACGTATGGCTGGGCGATGATTGTCGGTGGTTTCGGCGCGCCTGGTTTCCTTTTTCTCGCCGGAATCGCGGTCGCGCTGGCGGCGGGATCACGGCTGCGTCGGGGCCGGACCCGCGAAGAAGCAGCGGTGCTCGCCCGGCGCCGTGCGTTGCAGATCTTCGGACTCGCGTTTCTGTTCCGGCTTCAGTCCTGGGTCATCAGCGGCGGCGACCCTGTGCAGGTGCTGCTGAAGGTCGACATCCTGAACATCATGGGGTTGTCGATGCTGGCCGCCGCCGTTCTCTGGGGTATCGGACGATCGCGGTGGGGCCGATTCGCATGGCTCGCCGGCGCGACGGTACTGGTCGCGATGATCACGCCAATTGTCCGATCGTCGCCGTGGTTGTCGCGGCTACCGGACCCGCTGGAGTGGTACGTCCGGCCGATACCCGGCCGCGGGACGTTCACGCTCTTTCCATGGGGTGCCTTCCTGCTGGCGGGGACGGCTGTCGGCCTCTGGCTCGATTCCGCGCGAGCGCCCGAAGACGAGCGGCGCATCAACATTGTCTTCGCCGTGTTCGGAGCGACGCTCGCGGCCGCGGCGTACGCAGTGTCGTTTCTTCCCTCGATCTATCAGGAGTCGTCATTCTGGACGACATCGCCGACGTTCTTGTTCCTTCGCCTCGGCGTTCTGATTCTGTCGCTACCGGTCGCGTACGCGTGGAACCGCGCATGGGCGGGCCGCTCAGTCCTGCAGGAATTCGGCCGCGCTTCGCTCTTCATCTACTGGATTCACGTGGAGCTCGCCTATGGCGTGCTCAGCGGCCCGATTCACAAGGCATTGACGCTCCCTCAGGCTTTTCTGGCCTATGCGCTGTTCACGATCGCGCTCTTTGCGGCAGCGAAGTTGAAGGATCAGATCGTGGACTGGTGGAACATCGGGCGCCTGCAGCCGTCAGGCGCGTTGTAAGCAAATCCCAAAGCCCAAAGCCCAAACCCCAATCGGTTTGGCCTCCGTATTTGGGCTTTGGGAGTTGGGATTTGGGTTTTGGGATTTTCCTAGAAGGCCACCATATACGTCAGCTTCGCAATGAGCGAGCGATCCTGCAGGAGCCCTGAATACTCGTCGCGATGTTCGTTGTAGACGAAAAAGAAGTCGCTGAGCGGCCGGTGGATGACGTTGAACCGGATGTTCGAGCTGAGCTGATGCGTGTCCGTGTTGTACTGGAGCAACGCGTTCACGAACACCTTGGTGTTGAAGTTGTAATTGATGCGACTTGTGGTCAGCGTCGAGAGGTAGGATGCATCGGGCAGAGAGATGTCGTTCAACTGCATCGTGAGCGACGCATTGAGCTTCTCGTTGGGGCGGAACGTCGGGCCCCAGGCGTAGGTGCGCTTGTAGCCGCCGTAGAACGCACCGATTCCATACCGCAGACCCATCGACGCGCGCGCCGAATCGTTCGGCCGGTAGGTGAGGAAGTACTCGGTGTACTCGTAGCGGCCAGCCGGGATTCTCACCCCGCGCCCGCTGTTCAGCGTGAATGGCGTGCGAATGACTTCGACGTTCGTATTGGCGCCGGGCTCGATAAACGATCCGTTTGCGAAGTTGATCGCGAAATGGAAATCCTGTTGTCGTAGATCGAGGCCTTCTCCGTTCGCGCGATCGGACTGCACCAGCACCCAGTGCGGCATGAGTTCACGAATGGCGCGAGGGAGCCAATTCGGCCGAAGGGTGCGGTTGATATTCACATTTGTTTCGTTCACACCGGTCCGCGGGATGAATCCGAGTTCGTCGTGGAAACCTTCGCCAATCGTCGAGTACTTACTGCTGAAGCGCCATTGTCGGTTGCGGTATTCGAAGCCGGCTCGGGTCGTGAACTCGTTTCCTTCGGTATTCGCGACAGCAGCAGCAGCAGGAGAGAACGTCTTCGCGGCGAGACCGTTCATCGTCAGGTTGCCGAAACGAAAATTCGCGTCAAGGCCCGCGAGTCGATTGAAGCCGGGACCTGCGAGCTCCTTGTCGAGCAGGACTGCTCCTATATCCGAGTTGGCCAGGACATCTCGGCGAAGTCTCAGTGCCATAAAGTTCGTGGCTGGGACGCCTCCATCCTCGCGCTGCTGAATGTTCAGGATGCCGATCGAGTAGGCGCCTTGACGTCCACTCAATCGAGTCCCGGCGAGGATCGGTAGTGCCTGCGCATCGTCCGACAGCCCGATCCGCCGCGTAAAGAAGAGGCGCGTGTCCTGGAGCTGGTTCGTCCGTCCCGCCCCGAAGTTGCCGCCGCCGCCGAAGTTGCGATCATCACCGAACGCAAAAATGCCCTGATTTTCGAGGAAAAAATCGCGCTTCTCCGGAAAGAACAGATTGAAGCGCGTGAGGTTCACCTGCTGCTCGTCGGCCTCGACCTGCGAGAAATCGGTGTTCACGGTGAAGTCCCACACAAGGCCTGAGGTTACGCCGTACTTGACGTCCACGCCGCCCTGGGCGTCGCCCACGGTCGGCCGCGTCGCGATGCGGCTCCCGCTGGAGAGCACGTACGGCTTTACACGCAGGTTCTTGCCGGCGTGGAGGCCGCGCATGCCTTCGAGAGTACCGGCAAGCGACACTCGTTGCGCGTCGTAGATGCGGGGAATCGGCGACCAGTAGCTGTCCTCGTTCAGCCGCCGAAGCTTGCGCTCGAAGTTGATGCCCCAGACCTGAGGGTCCTCGTCGCCGAACTTCAACGTACGGAACGGAATCCAGATTTCGGCGACCCAGCCGGTTTCCGTGATGCGCGTCTTGACGTCCCAGATACCGTCCCAGTTCGCGTTGTTGTCCCGACCCTCACTGGCCATCTGAGAATCCCACTTCGCTCCGGCCGGATTGGTTGCGAATTGATAAGCGTTCCGTCCATCGTGAAACGTATCGAGCACGACTCGAAAGCCGTCGCTGCTACCCGTGTTGTAGTCCTTCTTCAGGTCGCTGACGATGATCTTGGACGGCTCCATATCGTGCGCGAACACGCCGAAATAGAGCGCATCCTCGGTGTAGAGAACCCGTACCTCCGTGTCATAGGTAGCGGGATCGCCTTCGCGCGGGTCGTTCTGGATGAAGCCGTTGGCGATGGGCGCTTCGCGCCATGCCGCGTCGTCGAGTGCCCCATCGAGCATGATCGGGCCGGTGGCGCGAACCGCCGTGAGCCGTTTTTCAAGGTGAATCGTGTCGTAGTTGATCGCATCCGCAGGCGCTCGGGCCGGGGCAGCCGGGCGGGAAGGCCCGTCAGGACGGCCGGCCGCCGGGATCGTGGCGGTTCCTGTTGCGATGTTCTGAGCAAATGCGGGGGTGGCGACGAGCACAACTACAGCTAGCGCGCAGAGTGCGACGAATCGTGGCATGAGAAGCGGAAATTATACTTTGTAAGTGTTTGGCTCAAAAGGATGTTTGGCCTTTGCAAGGCGATGAAAGCACGAAAAGACGTGCAAAAAGACATTGAGATTCGCGCGGGCAGATGACTACAATTCGCAGCTTTCCTAAGCCGCAGAGACGCGGTCCGGAGGGAAAAACCGAATGATCAACGTCGCTGCGATCCGGATGCAGCAATTCGGCGTTCAGTTCTATCAGGCGGCTCTCACTGCTGAAGATATCGATAAGCTCGTTCGTTTCGAAGTACTGAGCTATGGAGAGTCGGGGCAGCAGCCAGTCCGCGGCGGCAAGAAGAAAGCTCCATCAAAGGTGAACTGGGATCTGCTCGAGCGGCGAATCGCGTCGAGCGAGAAGGCCTACCAGCGTCAGATCATCCGGCGAAAGATCGACGAACTCGTGCAGTATTACGAGCAATGCCGGCAGGCGCACGACCTGCCGTCGATTCCGGGCGCCGTCATCATTTCATGCGACGAGAAGTTGACCTTCGAGCCTGTTGACGGCGCAGCGGCAGTCGGGCGCTTGAAGGTGCCCGAGCGCGAAGGAATTCTGCGCGCTATCGACGGCCAGCACCGGCTGCTTGCGCTGCACGCGGACATCGACAACATCCGGAATCACGACTTCACCGTGCCGGCGATCATTTTCGACCGTGTGCCAGAAGACCACATCGTTCAGATGTTTGTGACGATCAACGCCAAACACACGCGTCTCAATGCCTCGCATCTGGTCAGCCTCTCCGGCAGGCAGCTCTATCGAGACGATTCGCTGGCCGCAGCGCACGATGTGGTTCGAGCCCTCAATGACAAGGAAGATTCGCCGCTGTACGGGGAGATCAAGCTCCTCGGTGTGGGACGGGGACGCGTGGCGCAGGCGCCGCTTGCCCAGGAGTTGAAGAAGCTCTTCGCCAGCGACGCGTTCGGCGGCCCGCGGAAGTCGGCTGCCTTCCGCGAGGACTCAAAGCGCTTCTTCGTCAAATACTTCAAGCAGATTTCGATGGTGTTCGGCGCTGCGTGGACCGGGCGGAAGTACAGCATCAAGTCCGCGACGGCGCTGCGCGCGTTCATCCGCGTGTCGCCGGACGTCGTTCGCCGGCTGGACCAGGATCACGCCGATCGCGGCGACTATCGCGCGATTGGTCGCGTCATCGCTCCATGGGGGCGCCGAATCGGTGATCTCCGATTCGAAACGGATGGCGCCTGGAAGCGGAGCGGGACTACGGTCGATACACTCGCGAGGGAACTCAAACTGGCGCTGGAATATCCGGAAGGCGCGGGGGTGTAGTGATTCGGGATGTAAGAAGTACTATGGCGCGGCGGGTGGTGAACCGGATGGGGCGCCCGAAGGCGCCCTCGTCCTGGTAGCCGACCTGGCTCCCCCCAGCATTTACGGCGCCCTGCCGTAAACCACAGGCCGACGGCCCAGCCATAGGGCAACGGACGTGCCGAACAAATTCCCTTGAAAAGCGGCGGATCTGAAAACCGATCGGCCCCAGGAATGTGGCAAGAATTACAAGCGTGTCCGACATCACAGCAGTGCCCTCGATCGACCTCAATGCTGACGTAGGCGAAGACTGCGGCCAGGACGCCGCCTTGATGCGTTGCATCACATCCGCAAATGTCGCCTGCGGAGTGCACGCAGGCAGCGCTGCGACGATGCGTGAAACCGTAATCCTGGCGCGGGAACACGGCGTGGCTGTCGGTGCGCACCCGAGTTTTCCGGATCGCGAGCACTTCGGCCGGCGAGAGATGCAGCTCGGTTCGGTCGAGATAGCAGATCTGGTCATTCGCCAAATTGAGGCGCTCGCAGCCATCGCCTCCGATGAGGGCATTCGCCTTCAGCACGTCAAGCCCCACGGAGCGCTGTACAACGTCGCCGTCCGCGACCGTGGTGTGGCCGACGCCGTCGCGGGAGGCATCGTGTCGGTGGATCGATCCCTCGTCGTTCTTGGCCTTCCGCATTCCGAGCTTGTCGCGGCAGCGCGGGCCGCCGGACTTCGGACTGCCGGCGAGGCATTTGCCGATCGCGCGTATCGCGCGGACGGCACTCTGGTGCCGCGCACGGAACCGGGCGCCGTCATCCATGATCCCGCGGAAGTGCTGGCTCGAATCGTCAACCTTGCTGCGCGCCCGGATGTTGAGACCATCTGTGTCCATGGCGACACGCCCGGCGCAGCGGAGCTTGCGTCGAAAATCCGCGCGGCGCTGAAGGCCGCGAAATTTGAAGTGAAGAACTTATCCCCGCCGCGTAGTCTCCGCGACGAGCGCGCGCCGTAGGACCTTTCCCACCATCGTCTTCGGCAGCTCGGATCTGAATTCAACGTGTGCCGGTACCTTGTACGGCGCCAGACGCTCGCGACAGTACGCGCGTAGCGATTCCGCGCTCGCCTGCTGGCCCGGCTCGAGTACCACCCATGCGTGTGCCACTTCGCCCTTCGCCGCATCCGGGACGCCAGCGACGCCGACCTCCATGACCGCAGGGTGCGTTGCAAGCACCTCCTCGATCTCACGCGGCCAAACCTGATAGCCGCTGGTTTTCAGCATGTCTTTCTTGCGATCGACGATGAAGATGAAGCCGTCGGCGTCCATGTGCGCCAGATCGCCCGTGTGGACCCACGGGCTGCCGGGGCCATACTTCCTCAACGTCGCGGCAGTCTCGGAAGGGTTGTTCCAGTACTCCACCATGTGCTGCGGCGCACGCAGAAGCATTTCGCCGACTTCGTCGACGCCCATCTCGCGATCGGGATCGTCGGCATCGACAATGCGGATTTCGACATCCGGCAGCGGCACACCAATTGACCCGAGCTTGTTCGTGCCCTGCACGGGATTGACGCAGCACGCCATCATTCCTTCGGTCAGCGAGTAGCCCTCGACGATCCGTGCGCCGGTGTGCCGCTCGAACTCACGTTTCGTTTCCGCCATCAGCGCCGCCGAACCCGAAAAACAGAGTTTGATCGAGCTGAGGTCAACCTTGCCGGCCCGAACCTCTCGATGATTGAGGATTGCGTTGTAGAGCGTCGGAACGCCGTTGAAGAACGCCGGCTTTACCTGCCGAATCGTCTTGAGCAGATCGTCGATATCGCGTGGATTCGGAACGAGCGACAGCGGATTGGGACCGATGAAGGCGAGCGGCTGGACGCCGACGTTCGCGTAGACGTGGAACAGCGGCAGCGGCAGCATGATGGAATCCACCCACGGCCGTTTTGCCGACTTCGTCCACTCATACAGCTGAAGGCCGGCCGCCACATAGTGGCGGTGGAGTCCGACGACGCCTTTCGGTACGCCGGTCGTGCCGCCGCTCGCCAGAATGACGGCTTGACCGTCAGGACGGGCGGCAACCGCGGGCGGTGAAGCATTCCGATATTGGTCCAGCAGACCCTGCAGCCAGTGGTCGCCCTTCTGAACAGAAATCCGGTGACCGCCCTGCTTCTCTTTGAACAACGTAAACAGGACTCGCAGCGCCGGCGGCAGGTGCTCCTTGATCGACGTCGCGATGACATTGCGCAGCGCCGTACGCGGCTGCACGTCTTTGATGCGGTTGTAGAACGGCGTCAGCGTGACGACCGTTTCGGCGCCGTTTCCCTGGAGAGCCGCTTCGATCTCGCGTTCGGTATAGGTCGGGTTGATTGGGCAAACGATGGCGCCCAGTTTCCAGGCGCCAATCTCCGTCACGAAAAACTGAGGACAGTTGGGCAGAATCAGCGCGACACGATCGCCGTGCCTGACGCCGAGCGCAGCCAGCGCCGCTGCGAACACGTTGCTCTCGCGTTGAAGCTCGCCGTACGAGACCTCGGCTCCTTTGAACAGCAGTGCCGGTCGGGACGGCTGTTCGCGAGCGAGTGCGTCGAGGTAATCGAGAAGTGTCTTTTCTGGATACGGATACAGCGAATGCGGAACGTCGGGATCGTACTGCGCCAGCCAGGGCTTGTTGGCCATGCGGGTGGAATTTTAGTTGTAGGGGCCGACCTTGAGGTCGGCCCCTACGTTAAGGTCGGCCCCTACGAGAGCAGCATCAATAACAGCGCCTTCTGCGTATGCAGACGGTTCTCCGCCTGATCGAAAACGACCGACGCCGGCGATTCGAAGACCTCCGCGGTTACCTCTTCGCCGCGGTGCGCCGGGAGACAGTGCATGAAGAGCGCGCCGGGCGATGCCGCGTCCATCAACATGCCGTTTACTTGGTACGCCTGAAATACGCGGTTGCGCGTGGTGGCCTCCGCCTCCCGGCCCATCGACGTCCATACGTCCGTATACACGGCATCAGCGTCAGCGACAGCCTCACGGGGATCCCGGAACTGGCGGACCGACGCGCCAGCTCGCGCAGTCCGCATCGCATCCTCGACGATGCGCGACGGCAGCTCGAATCCTTCAGGCGTCGCAAGACGGACGTTGATGCCGAGCATCAGCGCGGCATGCGTCAACGAGGTCGCCGTGTTGTTGCCGTCGCCGATGAAAGCGATCGTGCGGCCGCGACAGTCCTCCCAGTGCTGCCGCACGGTGAGCATGTCGGCGAGCGCTTGACAGGGATGTTCTTCGTCGGTGAGCGCGTTGATGACGTGAAGACGCGGCGCCGACTCGGCCAGTGTCGTCACCTTGGACTGCGCGTAGGTGCGAACGACGAGCGCGTCGGCCCAGCGTTCGAGGTTACGCGCGACGTCCGGCAGCGGCTCGCGGACGCCGTCGGCAAACGGTGCCGGCAGATCGAGAATGTCGCCGCCAAGCTCGCGCACGCCGATCTCAAACGTCGCTCGCGTGCGAAGCGACGGCTTCTCGAATAGCGTCGCCACATGCAGCCCGGCGAGGGCGGTTGCCGTCGGCGCCCGCCGACGCCGCACGCGCTCTGCCTTCAGTCGCGCGGCGAGGTCGAGCAGCGCTACCAGATCTGCGGGAGCGAGATCCCGTATCGAGACGAAATCTTTCGCGAGACGCCTAAGTTCGGTACTCACCATTGATCCGCACGTACTCTGCGCTGAGATCGCATCCCCAGATGGTGGCGCTTTCGGCGCCCGCGCCGACACTCACTTCAATCTCGATGCTGTCGCCCTTGAGAATTTCCGCGGCAGACGGCGCCGCTTCGTCGTGGGGCAGACCGTTATCGAACAGCAGGATACCGCCAATCCGCACGGTTACGCGGTTGATGTCGAACGCAACCCCCGCGCGGCCGGCGGCCGCAACGATGCGCCCCCAGTTCGGGTCCGCGCCGTGGACGGCAGTCTTGACGAGCGGCGAATTCGCGATCGTGCGCGCGACTTGCCGCGCGTCGTCGGCTGTACGCGCGTCGTACACAGTCACCGCGATCACCTTCGTCGCTCCCTCGCCGCCGCGAACGATGCCGAGCGCGAGCGGGCGCGACACCGAGAGCAGGCCATCCAGCAGCGCGGGATAAAGTTCGTCGTCAATGACGACGCCGCTCGTGCCGGATGCCATCGCGAACAACGAGTCGTTCGTCGAACATTCGCCGTCGACCGTGATCGCATTGAACGTGTCGCGCGCGGATTCGACGAGCGCCCGCCGCAGCACCGCCGGCGTCACCTTCGCGTCGGTCGAAAGGAAGCCCAGCATCGTCGCCATGTTCGGCTCGATCATTCCCGAACCCTTCGCCATGCCGCCGACGCAAAACGAGCCGCGCGCTGTGGTGACGCGGGACGCGTGTTCTTTGGGAAACGGATCCGTCGTCATGATGGCACGCGCGGCGACGCTGGCGTTGCCATGCGCGAGCGATGTGCATGCCTCGTGAATCCCGGCACTCACGTGAACCATGTTCAAGCCGACGCCGATGACGCCGGTGGACGCCACCAGGACCTGCTCCGGCGGACAACCGAGTGCGCGCGCGACGTCCTCCGTCATTTGCCGCGCATGCGCGAGACCGGAATCGCCCGTGCATGCGTTCGCGCAGCCGCTGTTCACGACGATCGCGCAGCCGACGCCCTGATTCACATCAAGATGCCGCTTCGAGACGAGGACAGGCGCCGCCTGCGCCAGGTTGGTGGTGAACACGCCTGCCATCGACGCGACCGCATCGACGGCGAGCACGGCCAGATCGGGCGCATCGGGGTTTGCTTTGATGCCGCAGTGAACGGCCGCAGACCGGAACCCGGTCGGCGCCGTGATGCCGCCTTCTATGGGGACGATGGAGGTGTGTCGCACCGAGGCGACCGCGTCAGCCATGCAGCGCCGCCAGAGGTACGCACGTATGACGTGGGCGGTCGAGCGATCGGACCACAGCGTACTGTCCGCAGCGCCGGAACTGGCTGCACGCGTGGCAGTCGGTGACGATTTTCTCGGGGAGCCAGGCGTGCGGCACGATCGAGAAGCCGAGATGGACGAAGAACCCTGGCGAATGCGTGAACGCGCAGACCTTTTCGAACCCGGCGGCGGTGGCGCGGCGGACGAGTTCGTTCACGATTCGGCGACCGAGGCCACGGCCTCTGGCCTCGCCTGCGACGACCATCGAACGCACTTCTGCGACGGCGTGGCTGAGCGGTGCCAACTCCGCGCACGCAAGCACTTCATCGTCCTGGACCGCGACGACGAATCGATGCACGCGGACAAGCACTTCTCCGAGCTCGCGCGGCAGAAGGTAACCGTCGGCCAGATGCTCGTCGATCAATTCATGAATGGCATCGGCGTCGCGTGCGGATGCCGTTCGGATCGCGATCGGCGCGTCCGTGACACGGCGCGTGCGAATCCCGAATCCCGAATCCCCCTCGACTCCGCTCGGGGCAGGCCGAGTCCCGGCCAGCGGCAGGAGCATCAGGCGTGCACCTCCGCTTCAACGGCGGCGAACACTTCGTCGAGGATGTCGACGGCACGGTCGAGGTCCGCCGCCTCAATCGTGAGCGGCGGCAGCATGCGAACGACCTTTTCATGGGTGCGGTTGACCAGCAGACCGTGATCGCGCGCGCTGTCTACAATGGGCGTCGCATCGATCGCAAGCTGCAGGCCCTGCATCAGACCGACGCCTCGTACTTCGGTGATGACCGGATGCTTCAGCGCCAGCGTCCGGAGCCGCCGTTCGAAGACCGATCCAACAGCCCTGACATGATCGAGAACCCCGTGGTCCATCAACTGTTCGAGAAAGAACAGCGCCGCACGGCACGCAAGCAGGTTTCCGCCGTAGGTCGACCCGTGATCGCCTGGCGAGATGGCCTGGGCCACGCGCTCGGACATCAGCATCGCGCCGACGGGAACACCGCTGCCGAGCGCTTTGCCGACGCTCACCAGGTCCGGTTCGAGACCGAGGACTGGAAAGTAGAAGGGGAAACCGGTTCGGCCTAAGCCGGTCTGCACTTCGTCCGCGATGTACAGAGTTCCCATGCGACGGCAGACGTCGGTGATCACCTGTGCGAACTCGCGCGACAGCGGACGGATTCCGCCTTCACCCTGAATCGGTTCCGCAATGACAGCCGCGGTTCTGTCGGTGACTGCTGCCTGCAACGCGGCAGCGTCCCCCGACGGAACAAACGTCACTGGTCCCAGCAGCGGTTGGAACGGTGCGCGATAGTGTTCGTCCCAGGTGACTGACAGCGCACCCATCGTTCGGCCGCCGAACGCGTTCTGGATGGCGACAAACGAAGTCCTGGTCTGGACACCTTGCGTGTACCAGTAACGGCGCGCGAACTTGAGACATCCTTCAACGGCTTCCGCGCCGCTATTTGCGAAGAACACGCGAGGAAGGCCTGAAAGCTTCGTGAGACGAGCCGCCACCCGCCCCTGCAGCGGGTGATAGTAGAGATTCGACGTGTGCAGCAGGGTTGACGCCTGCTCAGCGATCGCGGCAGCCAGACCTGGATGCGCATGCCCAAGCGAAGCCACGCCGATTCCCGACACCAGGTCGAGGTATTCCCGGCCGTCGACGTCGTACAGACGCGAGCCGCTGCCGCGAATGAAGGCGACCGGTTGCCGCTTGTAAGTCTGGACAACGTGTCGCGCTTCGAGCGCCTTGATGTCGTCCAATGTCAACTTGTTCATGGCACCACCTGCGTACATCCGGCGACCGGCCCCTTGGCGACGCCCAGCGCATCCAACTCGACCTCGCGTCCGTTCGCGATGAGAACGTCGCCGACTCCGTGTCGAAGAGCGGCACGACACGCTTCGAGCTTGGCCACCATCCCTTTGTTCGCTGTTCCCGACTTGATCAGGCGAGCTGCATGCCGCGAATTGAGCCGCTCGATCGTGCGTCCGGTCTCATCAAGAACGCCGGAGGTGCCGCCCGCAATCACGAGCCGCCGCGCGCCGAGTGACGCGGCAAGATGAGCGGCAAGTGTATCGGCGTTGACGTTGAGCAACTGACCTTCGCGTGTCGAACCAATACATGCGACGACCGGCACGTAGCCACGCGCGAGGAGATCCGTCAGCAGTTGTGGCGATCCGTTGTTGATTGGCGAGCCGACCAATCCAAGGTCAACGCGAGCGCCCGCAGTGGTTGTCATTGGCGTCGACCGCTTCATTGTCGCGACCGATGCGTCGGCGCCTGTCAGGCCGACGGGCCGCGCGCCCGCATGGCGCAGCGCCGCCACGAGCCGCGTGTTGATGGCACCTGCCAGCACTGCCACGACGACGTCGAGCGTCTTCGCGTCGGTTACGCGCAAACCGTCGACCTGCTGCTTGGGGATGCCTGCTGTCGCAAGGGCCGCATCAATCTCACGGCCGCCGCCGTGCACGACGACAAGCGCGGTGCGCTGCGCCAGTGCCGAAATTCCCCTGGCGATCCGCGCGAGATCGTCCGGGTGTTCGAGCAGTTCACCTCCGAGCTTCAGGACGAAACGCGACTTCCGTGCGGCGCCTCCGGTCATCACAGCAGACCCGTCCGCTCGTCGAGCCCGAGGACGATGTTCAGGTTCTGCACCGCCTGGCCTGCCGCGCCTTTGAGGAGATTGTCGAGCACGACAATCAGTGCGAGGCGATTGCGGCCTTCATCGACCTTCCACCCGATGTCGCAGAAGTTCGTGTGCGCCACATGTTTGATTTCAGGCAACGCGGCACCGGTCAGCCGCACGAACGCGGCCTGGCGATATGCGTCTTCCAGCGCGCGGGCGACCTGCGCCTCCGTGGTACCCGGCGTCAGCGACACATAGATCGTTTCCAGAATGCCGCGATCGAGTGGCACGAGGTGCGGCACAAAGGTGACCGTACGCTCCAGCTCCTGCTCGATCTCCGCGTTGTGGCGATGGGAGAACACGCCATATGCCGCCACGCTCCCGTGGTTCTCAGAGAAATGTGTGCGATCGCTTGGCGCCTTGCCCGCGCCCGAGATGCCCGACTTCGCATCGACCACGACCGTTCCCTCGATCAGGGCGGCGTCCTCGAGCGGCTCGAGTGCCAGCAACGCGGCGGTCGGATAGCAACCGGGGCAGGACACCAGGCGCGCGCTGCCGATCGCGGCCGCGTCACGTTCGGGAAGGCCGTAGATCGTCCCTGCCGGCAGCGACGTCGTCGCGGGATACCACCGCTGCCGGTCGGCCGCATCGCGGATGCGGAACGCGCCCGACAGATCGATGACGCGCGCGCCCTGCTCAAGCAATTTCGGCGCGACATCGGCGGATGCCGCCTCCGGCAACGCGAGGAACACGATGTCCGCCGACGCGACAAGGTGGCCGATGTCGAGCGGCGTGACGGCCTCGTCCCAGATCCGGGCGAGCGCCGGTAGCGGACGCGGCGTGCTCGTCGCGCCGGACGACATCGCCGCGGTCAACGCGACGCCGGGGTGCCGCGCCAGCAGCCGCACCAGCTCCTGTCCGGCGTAGCCGGTGGCGCCCGCCACCGCGACGCGCGTGCGCGCGGCGGGTGCGGTGGAGGTACGTGTCGCGGCCGTCGCCGTCGTGTCCGTCATGTTGCCAGGGGCTGCTATGGCCATTCTCTCTCGATGATCCAGGAAAGAATATTTATACATTCGGATGCATAATCAGTCAAGAGTTTGATGTATGCTGAACGACGTGAAAACGCGGCGTCAGGCGGTCATTCTCGACGTCATCCAGCGCGCCCCGGTGCGCAGCCAGGAGCAGCTCCGCCGCAGTCTGCGCGCCGGCGGCTTCGACGTCACGCAGGCCACGCTTTCGCGCGACATCCGCGAGCTCGGGCTCGTGAAGGGAGGCGCTGACGGCGCGTACCAGGCGCCAGGCCGCGCCGCGTCGCCCAACGGCAAGACCGCGGAAGCGATGCTGCAGCGCGCGGTCGCCGAATATCTGTTGCGCGTCGATCGTGTGCAGCAGCTCGTGCTGCTGCGAACCGGCCTCGGCCGCGCGCAGGCGCTCTGCGTCAGCATCGACGACGCCCATCTGCCCGAAGTGGTCGGCACCGTCGCGGGCGAGGACACCGTACTCATCGTCGCGCCCGATGCGCGGCGCGCCAAAGCGCTGGTGAAACGTTTCGAGCGGATCACCGGTGAAGGACAACCGGGATGATGCCGCGCGTGGTCTTTGCCTGCTCCGGCGCCGCTGACAACATCGACGCAGTTCGGCGGTTGGCGGCGGAGTTCGATGCCGATGTCGTGACGCTCACGCTGGACATCGGACAAGCGGGTGAGGTGGAAGCCGTCCGGCAGGCAGCGCTCGCTGCAGGCGCGATTCGCGCCCACGTCCTTGACGCGCGCGGGGAATTTGCGCGCGGCTGCGTGGCGGCGTCACTGAGCGATTCGCCTGCGGCCTGCAGCCCCGCGCACAGCGTGACGTGCGTGCTGGTCGCAAGACACCTGATCGAGGTTGCGCGCATCGAAGGCGCCGACCTCGTCGCGCATGGTGGCGACGAGGAGGATCACGCGGAAATCGACGCTGCCGCGCGCGCGCTTCATCCGTCGATCCGCGTCGTCCGCACGGGCGCAACACGCCCACATCCGCCCCACGCGGTGCATACGACATTGTGGGAACGACCAACGGACGAGGCTTCCACATCAATGCCGACGCGGGAACTCGACGCTCCCGCGCGTCTTGAAATCGCGTTTGAAGCCGGATTTCCCGTCTCGGTCAACGGCATTTCGATGTCGCTTCCTGAACTGATTGAAAGTGTGTCGACCATCGCGGGCACGCATGGCGTCGGCCGCGTGACCGACACCTCGGGCGCAGCCGTCGACGCGCCGGCCGCAGTCGTCCTGCAGGCCGCGCACGACGCGCTTGGCGTCGATGCCGGACGCGCGGCCGATGCGACGGTGTGCCTGGAACTGTTCAGAGGCCAGCATCGCATCCTCTCGGCACATCATTCATGACTCTCTGGTCCGGCCGTTTCGACACAGAGCCCGATCCGGCTGCGTTCGAGTTCGGCATTTCATTCGGGTTCGATCGGGCGCTGTTTGAAGACGACGTCGCGGGCAGCCTGGCGTGGGCCGAGGCGCTTGGCGCGTGCGGTGTGCTGGCGAAAGAGGATGCGGCCGCGATCCGAAAAGGTCTCGAGTCAATTCTTGAAGAGGGACGTCGCAGTCCCTCATTCATCACCGGCGCAGACGAGGACATCCACAGCTTTGTCGAGCGAAAGCTGACCGAGCGGATCGGTGACGCGGGGCGCCGGCTTCATACCGGACGCTCTCGCAACGAGCAGGTGTCGCTCGACCTGCGACTCTACCTGCGTCGCCGGATACCGCTGCTGCAGCAAGCTCTCGTACAACTGATTACCGCGTTCGCCGATCAAGCGGAAACGGCCACCGAGACGCTGATGCCGTCGTACACGCATCTGCGCCGCGCACAGCCCGTGCTCGTCGCCCATTTCTTTCTGGCGCACGCTTCGGCGTTGCGACGCGATGTCGAGAAGCTGGAAGCGGCGCGCGTTGAAGCGGATGCGCTGCCGCTTGGCTCGGGCGCGATCGCAGGAACCGGCTATCCGATCGACACCGCGTTGCTCGCGCGTCGGTTAGGGTTCTCACGCGTCGTCCGCAACAGCATTGACGCGTCGTCTGATCGCGACTTCGTCGCGTCGTTTCTCTTTGCGGTGTCGGTTGCGATGGTGCATCTGAGCCGAGTCGCAGAGGACTTCATCATCTTCACGGCCGAAGAGTACGGATTGTTCGAACTGGCGGACGCTTCTGCGACAGGCAGCAGCATGATGCCGCAAAAGAAAAATCCGGATCCGCTGGAACTGGTTCGCGGCAAGAGTGGTCGTGCCATTGGACGGCTGACGGGCTGGCTCGTAACAATGAAAGCGCTGCCGAGCGGCTACAACAAGGATCTGCAGGAGGACAAGGAGGCCGTCTTCGACGCCGAACGGACGCTCGCCTCGTCTCTGACGGCTACGCAGGCCGTTGTCTCGCGGCTGACGTTGCGCGCGACGAAGGCCGCGGACGCGGCATCGGGCCTGCTGCTGGCGACCGACGTGGCCGACTACCTGACGATTCGCGGGATGCCGTTCCGACAAGCGCACGCAATCGTCGGCGCCATGGTGCGACGTCTGATCGCAGAGGGTCGCGACTTCAGCAGTCTGACGCTGAAGGAATGGAAGGAAGCGAGCGATTTCTTCGGCGACGATGCGCCGCAGGCGGCCACCGCGCTGGAGTCGGTGTACGCCAAACGGACTCCGCAGTCGACCAATCCGGATGCCGTCCATGCGGCGCTGCGTGAGTGTCGCGACTGGTTGGAGGCCGTCGGTCCCAAATCCCAAATCCCGAATTCCAAATCCCAATAGGATTGCAATTTTGGGATTTGGCACTTAGGTTTGGGAGTTTTGGGATTTGGATCCTGGGATTTGGGATTTGGGATTTTCCGAGTAAACTCTCGGTTACTGCCGCCTCTTATCTTCGATCCCGCCTAGAAGAGGAACGGCTCCGGGGGAATTGAATGCAGCAACGCCGGCTTCGGCTCGGTGACATTCTGGACGACTATTGTCCGCGTGAACGACGCATCACCAATCACGCGATCGTCGCCATGATTGATGATGAGGTGAAGCAGACGCGCTGCACCACATGCGACGCGGACCACGAATACAAACAGGCTCGCGTTCCGCCGCCCCGCCGAAAGAAAGAGTCACCCGCCGAACACATCGCCGAGGAAACCGCGTCGACCGAGACCCTCACGGAAGAGATGCCAGTCGAAGAGGCGCCGCTCACGGACGAACCGGCTCAGCATGCGGCGGAAGCTGCAGCCGCGGACGAGACTGAGATTGAGGAGAGCCCCGCTGATGACGAAGGCCCTGTGCATCGGCGGCTGATTCGCGCGACGCTCCCGCGTCCCGAGGGACAGTCGCCTGAACGGAAGATCCCGGAGTTCACGCGTCCCGGCGGACGTGGCCGTGAATTCAATGGCAATCGAGCGGGAGGCGGCGGACAGCGTCATGGCCGCGGTCGCCGCGTCGCGCGCGGAGCGCAGGGCTCGTTCGGAGGCTCCTCTCGTTTCGGTACACCGAGACCGAATTCGCCGCAGGGAGGGCAGCGCCAGAACGGCAATCGTCCGGGTCCGGGTGGCGGTCAGCGCGGTGGACGTCCTCAGGGTCAGTCGCGCGGCCCCGGACGCAAGCGCGGACGCTGAGTCGATTCCGCTGATTGTCGAGTTTACGAATCGACGAATTTACGATTTCAATTTCTCGATCGACAATCGAATCCGCACAATTCATTCACCCCTATGACCGACTTCACTGACAAGTTCGGCCTCATCGTCGGCGTCGCCAACAAGCGATCGTTGTCATGGGCCATTGCGCAGGCCACGTCGAACCGGGGCGCGCGCCTCGCCCTCACCTATCAGGGGCGCTTCGAGGAACACGTCAGCGAGTTGTCGCAGGGACTCGCGCAGCCGCCGCTCGTCCTGCCGTGCGACGTCGCATCCGATGAGGACATTGCGTCGGTGTTCACCAGTATCGAGCAGGAGTTCGGAGGGCTGGATTTCGTCGTGCACGGCGCTGCCTTCGCGCCGCGGGAGGAACTCTCGTGCCCGTTTTCACAGACGACGCGCGAGGGTTTTCGCGTCGCGCTGGACATCTCCGCCTACTCGCTCATCGCGCTGACTCGTGGTGCCGTGCCGTTGATGGAGCGACGCGGCGGCGGGAGCGTGCTGACGTTGAGCTATCTCGGAAGCAAACGCGTGTTCCCGAACTACAACGTCATGGGTGTCGCGAAGGCTGCGCTTGAAGCAACCGTCCGATATCTTGCCGTTGATGTCGGACCGCGCAACATCCGTGTGAACGCCATCTCCGCCGGACCTGTGAAAACACTTGCCGCTGCCGGGATATCCGGTTTCTCCAACATCCTCACCATCTACCGTGATCGCGCGCCGCTTCGTCGAAACATTGAGTCGACCGAAGTCGGCGAAGCCGCCGCATTCCTGCTCAGCGACGCGGCGCACGGCATCACTGGCGAAGTCGTGATGGTTGACGCAGGGTTTCACATCACGGGCATGTAGGTTGCCGCCCGGCCCTCCGGTTGGAGGGCGGTGATGCGAAACCTCGGCTGTTGGAAGATGACGCTGCTGGCGACGATCCTCGCCGCGCCGCTAGTCGCCGGCTGCGGCAAGACAATCGGTGAAACCATCGACGACACCACCATCACGACGCGCGTGAAAACCGCGATGCTCAACGACCCGGCGGTCGGCGGCCTGAGTATCGACGTGGATACCTACAAAGGCGTGGTGACGCTGTCAGGCCGCGTGAAGAGCCAGGGCGAACGCGATCAGGCGCGTTCGCTCGCGCGGCGCGTGGATGGTGTCACGGAAGTCAAGGACGCGCTGCAGGTCATTCCGTAGTCTGTAGCCCTGATCACCCCAACGCAGCGCGGTTGCGAAGGCTGCGCGCGTCGGCGGTGTCACTGCGAACATGCGCACGCGCGGTCTTACGTTCGCTCTTGTCGCGATACATCCTGCTGTCGGCGGCGGCGAGCAGCGCTTCGTAGCTGTCGCCATCGTGCGGAAACACCGCCGCACCGGCACTCATCATGATCGGGATGCCGACGTTGGGCTGCACCTCGAGCCGGATGCTGTCGACCACCTCCTGCAGCTCACGCCGCTTGCTCTCGGCCTCTTCGCGGCTGCAACCTGAGATCACGACGATGAACTCGTCGCCCGCATACCGCACGCAGATGTCGTACGGACGGATGGCCGTGCGCAGGACTCCGGCCACCTCGCGCAGGGCGCGGTCGCCGATATGGTGTCCGAAGGTGTCGTTGATGTCCTTGAAGTCGTCGAGATCCATGACGACCAGCGCAACCTCCGCTCTCAGCCGATCGGCACGCGCGAGCTCACGTGCGATGTGCAGGAACATGAAGCGCGTATTGGGCAGACCTGTGAGTGGATCGGTTAACGAATCTTCCTGCGTCTGCTCGAAGACCATCGAGTTGTGAATCACCGCGGCGGCCTGTTCGCACACCCGCTCGAGCAGCCGTCGATGATCGTCCTGGTAGAAGCTTGGTTGCACGTGGTACACGGACAAGGTGCCAATGAACCGGTCGTGGAACATCAACGGACAGACCAGCGCCGACTGCAGCGCCGTCGTTGCCGGCAATCCTGCGGCCTGGAAGTCGGTTACCGGCTGTGCGTTCACGAGCGGGCGCCGATGACGAACCACCCAGCCGCTCAGCCCCGCGCCGTCATGAACCGAGGCGCCGTGGAGCAGCTCCGCGTCGACGCCAGTGGCGAAGCGGCAAGCGAGTGTTTCAGTCGTTTCGGTGTGCAGGAAGAGCGCACAGGTCGAAAACGGCACGAGCCTGGTGAGCTTCGATGAAATGACCGCCATCGTGTCCGTAATGCCAAGGCTGGTGCCCATCGTCTCCGCGATCTGATACAGCGCGTAGATCTCGCGGTGGGCGAGCGCGATGTGTTCGAACACGGGTGTCGACGCGCCGGCTGCATCCAGCCCGAGGCGCTGAATTTCGACGCGCAGTTCTGGAAGGATTCGTACGAACGTGCGTACGGCTTCAGGATCGAGCGCCTTGCCTGCCTGCTGCTCGACAAGCGCCACGGCCGCTTCCACCGGCATCGCCTGGTGATACGGGCGCTCCGACGTCAGGGCATCGAAGTAATCGGCAATCGAGAGGATGCGGGCGCCGATCGGAATCGCCTGCTCGCGCAGCTTCGCAGGGTAGCCGCGTCCGTCCCATCGTTCGTGATGGTTCAGGATCAGAGACGCCACCGGATAGGGGAACGCGACCTCGCCGATGATGGCGGCGCCGACCTGCGGGTGAATGCGCACCTTCTGAAATTCTTCCGGCGTCAACGCTCCTGGTTTCGCGAGGATGTGTTCGGGGACCGCGAGCTTGCCAATGTCATGGAGCAGCGCAGCCATCTTCACACCCTGAATGTCGTGCGCGGACATCCCGAGCGCGCGCGCGAGACCAATTGCGTACACCTGAACTCGCCGGATGTGATAGTGAGCCGTCTGATCCTTTGCGTCGATGGCCAGTGCGAGCGCTTCGATCGTGGCAAGGCGCGCGTCGGAAACGTAGCGGGCCTTCCACACAAAGCCGCTAGCGACGTAGATGGCGAACAGCGAAAACGGCAGAAGCCAGAACGGGGAGTCGGCGAGAAGCCATGACGCCGCGACGGCTTTGACGGTCAGAGCGATGAGGGCGCCTTTGCTCCAAAGGACGCGCGATAGCGCGTTACGCGCAGTCAGACGCGGCTCCCTCAGGGGAGCCAGATGATCGTGATGCGGGCTCTCATAGTCATCTCTTGTAGGCAGATTGGCGGTTCATCGTGCCGCAAAGAGTTTGCCGCGCTTCGCGCGTCAGGACCGGTACGTGACTAAGTCGTGGAGGCGGCGAGCGTTATCGCGATTCGGCGGGGCATCACGATGCGTCCCGGGCCGTTCATTTCTGTGCTGAGTCGAAACAGCGTGTTCTACTCAGGTGTTCTGTTCCGCGACGTCCTCGTTTCGGGCTCGAGGTTGTACTCGACGATTTTTCGATACAAGGTCCCGCGGCTGATTTCCAGAACGCGGGCCGCCTCTTTCTTGTTCCAGGAGACGGCGTCTAGCACGCGGACGATGTGTGCCCGCTCGGCGTCGCGCAGCGTCGGCAGCCGCGGTGGGCCCTCCGTGACGGGCATGGCCACGCCGGCGTGAAGAAACTCGATGTCGGTCTCGCGAATCACACGTCCCGGTGCCGAGAGCGCCGCACGCGATACCGTGCTTTCGAGTTCGCGGATGTTGCCGGGCCACGGGTAGGTCTGCAGACGGCTCATGGCTTCCGATGACAACGTCTTCGCGTCGAGCGGCAGACCGTTGCCCGCGCAATAACGTGCAAGGAAGCGATTGGCGAGCACGGGAATGTCAACCGGCCGCTCGCGCAGTGAGGGCAGTCGGATCGAGAACGCGTTGACTCGGTAGTACAGGTCTTCGCGGAAGCGGGCGTCACGCACGAACTGGTCGAGCGGCCTGTTGGTGGCGGAGATCAACCGGAAATCGACCTGCAGGGATTTCTGTCCCCCAAGGCGCTCGAAACGGCGATCCTCGAGGACGCGCAGCAGCTTCGCCTGTGCGACCAGCGACAGGTCGCCGATTTCATCCAGAAACAGCGTGCCGTGGTCGGCGAGTTCGAGTCGTCCCGGTTTGCGATCGTGCGCGCCGGTGAACGCGCCCTTTTCGAATCCGAAGATTTCCGATTCAAAGAGTGTGTCGGGCAGCGCCGCGCAATTCACGGCCTGGAATCGCTCGGTGCCGCGGCGGCTCAACTCGTGAATCATCCGCGCGACGACTTCCTTGCCGGAGCCGGTCGGGCCGAGGATCAGCACGGCGATGTCGGATTTGGCCGCCGTCCGAATCCACTCGAAGACGATCAGCATCTTCTCGTCGCGGCCGATCATTTCGCGGAAGCGCTGAACCGACGGCGCCTGGTCTTCGGTGCTGATGGCCGCGCGCCGCTCGAGGAACGTATCGAGCTGGAGTGCCGACTCTTCGTCACTTGGCCGAGCCGCGGCGAAGCGCGGCGGCGTGGCGGCGATGCGCCGCGCCACGCCGAACACGACCAGCTCGTTGAGGCAGTTCTCGACGTCCAACCGGAGGCGACCGAACGTCGCCATCAGCCCATCGACGTCGAAGGTCTCGTCCGGACGCGCGCTCAGGAAACGCAGCAGGCCCGCGCGGAGCGGCGACTGTACGAGGTTGCGGAAACGCGTCTCGACGTCAGACGCGTCCGGCGTCTTCGTCAGCGAGGAAACGGCGCGGCGGGCGGCAAATGTGAGTTCGTCCACAGTGGTGGCGGGCCATGCAGGTGCCTGAAACGGCCCAACTGTTTATCGGCGCGTTTCGATCTAAGCCACAGGGGGCGGTGGAGTTGGCGGCTGCTGACGGTAATAGGTGGATTGAAATTGCTCAATAAGGCGTTTCATTTCGAGCGCGTCGGATTTACGGTGGCCGTGACACCTCACCGGGCTCGCGCCGCCGGACGTCTCAATATAGACATCGCTGAAGATCATTCCGGTATCCACGCGGACCGAGGACACGTGAGCCACGTGGATCGAGTGCTCGCTGCGTCCGATGAAGCGAGGCGTGTGCTGGACGATGGCGGTCGGCGTGATCTGGACCTGCGTCGGAAAGAGATGGTTTCCCGAGCTCAAGCGGCTGGCTCGAAAGACGTGGCCTGGCGCGAAAGGACGTCCTTTTCGCAAGACGAGCACCAGCCAGATGACGAAGATGGCGATGATCGCGATTGCTGCGATTACCCACGGCGACTGGATGTCGAGCTGATTCATTCGCGCGAGATGCTAAGCTAGCCGCGAGCCGCGACACAAGCGGTCACGACGTCTTATGCCGCACCGTGCGCCAGGATCCCCGGGCAAGACACGTCAAGACTATCTTTCGGGCAAGCCCATTCGCTACTACCGCCCGCGGGGCAGCGCGGATATCCGGAATCTCATCGACGAAGGATTCCAGGCGTTCAACGCCGCCCGTCTCGGTGAAGCGTGCCGCATCTTCGCCGACAAGATGCTGCTGCCGGACCACGATACGACCATCGCTCTGACGATTGCAGGTGCACTCACTCCCGCCGGTCTGGGCGGCTGCATCGTCGAACTGATGGAGCGCGGGCTGGTCGACTTTCTCATCAGCACGGGCGCGAACCTCTATCACGACCTCCACTACGCGCTCAATTTCACGCTGCACAGGGGGTCTCCATTCGTCAATGACGTTGAGCTGTACGACGAAGGCGTCATTCGCATCTATGACGTGCTCTTCCCCGCGGACGTGCTGCTGCAAACAGACGCGTACATCCGGGAATTTCTCGTCCGCTCGGGCATGAACGGCCCCGTGTCGACGGCCGAACTTCATTACGCCCTCGGACGCGACCTGATGGCGCGGCAGCCTGGATGCGAGGCACACTCGGTGGTCG
>JACXTT010001209.1_pt1 | contig 43671 bp, 44 predicted proteins | sample 9270951 | NCBI WGS metagenome assembly JACXTT01 (sample SAMN15532306, study PRJNA645909) | rock metagenome | isolation source: weathered quartz diorite | place: Puerto Rico | collected 2017-06-21
TTCAGGACCCGCCACACGCCGGGACCCTTCAGTTCCAGCCTGAAGCGCGGCAGCATGCCGATTCTCGCCAGGAAGGGAAGCTGGAACGCGAGTTGAAGAGCGCCGCCTGCAAATACCGCCCAGGCAAGCGCTTTCACCGGCGGATCGAAGTACGGCGCCAGCCAGAGCGCGAAGACGATGAAGGCGACGTTGAGCAGCGTCGGCGTAAACGCCGGAACCGAGAACCTGCTCCAGGTATTCAGGATTCCGCCGGCGAACGACGTGAGCGAGATGAAAAGTATGTAGGGAAAGGTGATGCGCAGCAGCTCGACAGTGACCTGAAACTTGTCTGGCGAAGCCGTGAAGCCGGGCGCCGTGAAATAGATGATCCATGGTGCCGCAACCACCCCGAGCGCGGAAACAACGATGAGCGCCAGGGCCAGCAGCGTGGCGACGTGGTCCACCAGTGCACGGGTCTCGTCTTGCGTGCGGGTGTTTCGATACTCGCCCAGGATAGGCACGAAGGCCTGCGAGAACGCCCCTTCGGCGAACAACCGGCGCAACAGATTGGGGAGGCGGAACGCGACGAAGAAGGCGTCGGTATAGAGCCCTGCGCCAAAAGCGCGGGCGATGACGGCATCGCGGACGAACCCGAGTATGCGCGACAGCAGCGTCATGCTGCTGACGGTGGCTAGCGCCTTGAGCAGGTTCATTGTTTGGTTATATCGGTGGGAAAACGGCCGCCTGCGCCGGCATTGTAACCGAGCGGTCGCATCGCGCCTGCCGCCGGGGAGACCTCAACAGGCCAAGGGAACTCGTGGCGGGCGTCTGGCCGCCGCGCGAGGTCCCGCCATGGGTCGCCGGGATCGGGATTGTGGGTTGCCAACAGCCTGTCGAGCCAGTACGATAGCGCACTTTTTCGCATGCCCCTCGGTTAAGGAAGATCTAATGGCCAACATCGCTTCAGCCAAGAAACGTGCACGCCAGGCGCAGAAGCGCCGCACTCATAATGCCGGTCAGCGCACCGAATTGCGTTCCGCCATCAAGAATGTGAGGAAGGCGATCGCGGCTGGTGACAAGAAGGCCGCCCAGGCGCAGTTTCTGCAGGCGCAGAGCAGGATCGATTCGATCGCCGACAAGCGGATCGTGCACAAGAACACGGTTTCGCGTCAGAAGAGCCGGCTTGCCGCAGCGATCAAGGCGATGGCCTGATCCCGCAAGAAACGCAAAAACAAAAGGCCCGCAGCGCTGCTGCGGGCCTTTCTGTTTTGTGTCGGCAACTCAGGCAGCCCGCACCTGGGCTTTAATTGCGCGTCGAACCTCGTGCCGGCCCTCGCGCACCTGCAACTCGTTGTCGCGGGCAAAGGACATGAGAAAACGGAAGGCTTCCGGATTCGATTCTTCCAGCCGTCGGTCGATGACCACACACTTGATGCCCGTGGAGCTGACCGGCTTGAGGTAGGGCGAGTAATTGATGCGCTGGTCTTCGCCGAACAGCGACATGCATCCGCATAAGCGCTCGGCCCAGTCGCTGGGACGGAAGGTCTGACCGGTACCGGTAATGCCGACGATGACGATTTCCAGGTGTGAGCCGGACACGCTGCAGATCCTCGAAATGTGGCGCAGTTTACCAGAGAGTGTTGCGATGCAGCAAGCGCTCTACGAGCGCTCCATACAGGATTTATCTAATTATTTACAATAACAATATGGTCTTTCCGCGCGTGTCTAAAAACGCTTTGCAAGGGTGCAGTGAACAAATCCATGGGAAACTGTTCGCTTCGAGGCATCGTTGCTGCGTTAGCGTCGCTTGCTGAGTCCCCTTGGCGTGCACCTCGATTCGAACTTCAACTTCGACCACGGCCGTTCGAGTACCGCAATCGCGGAACCCGCTGCCCAAAGGGGCTGCAACAAAGGCCTGTGTTAAGCGGCGTTCGCGAGGAGCAGAATATGGGTGAAAACGCTTGCATCGCCATACCGAATCGGATAAATATAGCAGTCGAGAACCCCAACATTTTCAACAACACACACGGCGGCTTTTTGCCGCCGTGTGCTTTTTCTGAGCGGGCAAAATCACCCGGGCGGTTAAGACCATGCAGCACCTGATGAACACCTACGGCAGGCAGTCCATTGCATTCTCGCGCGGCGAGGGATCCTGGCTCTGGGATCTGGAAGGCAAGCGCTATCTCGACTGCCTGTGCAGCATCGCGGTCTCGGGCATCGGACATGCGCATCCGCGCCTGACCGCGGCCATCCGGGAACAGGCCGGGCGCCTCATCCACGTCTCCAATCTCTACCGGATTCCCGAGCAAGAGCTGCTCGCCTCCCGGCTGTGCGCGCTCGCGGCGATGGACAAGGTGTTCTTCTGCAATTCCGGATGCGAGGCCAACGAAGCGGCGATCAAACTTGCGCGCCTTCACGGTCATCACAAGGGCATCGAGTCGCCTGCGGTTATCGTCATGGAAAAGGCCTTCCATGGGCGCACCATCGCCACGCTTTCTGCCACCGGAAGCCGCAAGGTTCAGGCAGGTTTCGAACCGCTGCTCAGCGGCTTCGTGCGCGTGCCGTACAACGATCTGCTGGCGCTCGACCAGGTGGGGGCACTCAATCCCAATGTCGTCGCCGTGCTGGTGGAGCCCGTGCAAGGCGAAGGCGGAATCAACGTTCCCGACGACGGTTATCTTGCGCACCTTCGCCAGGTCTGCGATGCGAAAGGCTGGCTGCTGCTGCTCGACGAAGTGCAAAGCGGCATGGGGCGCACCGGCAAGTGGTTCGCCTATCAGCACACCGGCATCAAGCCCGACGTAGTCACGCTCGCCAAGGGAATGGCGAACGGATTTCCGATCGGCGCATGTCTGGCGAGCGGCGCGGCGGCGGATGCGTTCACGCCGGGCAAGCACGGCTCGACTTTCGGCGGTAGTCCTCTGGCATGCGTTGCGGCACTGGCTACCCTCGCCGTCATCGAAGACGAAGGCCTCGCGACGCGTGCCGGCAAGGTCGGCGACATCATCCGCGAGGGCATTGGCGCCAAGCTCGCGGGCGTGGCCGGCATCAAGGATATCCGCGGCAAGGGCCTGATGATCGGGATCGAACTCGATCGTCCCTGCGGCGATGTGGTCGAGCGCGGCCTCGAGGCCGGCCTGCTGATCAACGTCACCGCCGACACCGTGGTGCGCCTGCTGCCGCCGCTGAACATGAAGGACGCAGAAGTGCAGTTACTGATCGACGGCGTGAGCACCCTCCTCAGGACCTTTCTGAGCGCCAGCAAGGCCGACACCGCCGTCGCCCATTGATTCATGCCGTCTCCGAAGCACTTTCTGCAGTTCAAGGACCTCGGGCGGGCCGAGCTCGAATACCTGTTCGGGCGCACGCGCTGGATCAAGCAGCAGTTCAAGGCCTACAAACCGCACCAGCCGCTGTTCGACCGCACTCTGGTGATGATTTTCGAGAAGCAGAGCACGCGCACCCGGCTGTCTTTCGAGGCCGGCATGCACCAGCTCGGCGGCTCGGCGATCTTCCTCAGCACCCGCGATTCGCAGCTCGGCCGCGGCGAACCTGTCGAAGATGCGGCGCAGGTGATTTCGCGCATGTGCGACATCGTGATGGTCCGTACCTTCGAACAGGGGATCATCGAGCGTTTCGCCGCGCGCTCGCGCGTGCCGGTGATCAACGGGCTGACCAACGAATACCACCCCTGCCAGATCCTCGCGGACATCTTCACCTTTATCGAGCGGCGCGGACCGGTCCACGGCAAGACGGTAGCGTGGATCGGGGACTCGAACAATGTCTGCAACACCTGGCTGCAGGCCGCCGAGGTATTGGGCTTCAACGTTCACGTTTCCACCCCGCCTGGATACGAGGTCGAGCCGGAGCGCGCCGGGCTCTACGGCACTGACCACTACGAGGAGTTCGACGACCCCATGGAAGCGGCGCGCGGCGCCGACTTGGTGACCACCGACGTGTGGACCAGCATGGGCTTCGAGGCGGAGAACGAAGAGCGCAAGCGCGATTTCGAGGATTGGCAGGTGGACGCGGAAATGATGAGGCTTGCCAGCCCCGATGCCCTGTTCATGCACTGCCTGCCCGCCCATCGCGGTGAGGAAGTCGCTGGCGAAGTGATCGACGGCCCGCAAAGCGTGGTGTGGGAGGAAGCAGAAAACAGGCTGCATACCCAGAAAGCGTTAATGGAATACCTGCTTCTGGGTCGTATGGAAGAAAATCGCAAATCAAAATAGATCGAACGGTTGTCGGCAGTAGACGGGCCGGGGGGACAGGCGGTCGCGGCGCATAGAAGTATCGCGATCCGGAACAACGCAATTACTCACAGGAGCCGAACATGATCAACAGAATCCTCATACGCCTCATTTTTCTGCTTCCGGCACTTCTGATTCCCTCCTTCGGTACGATGGCCGCCGGCGACGAGGATGTCGCCTGGATCGCCGATAGCCACGGCTGCAAGGTCGCCAACCCGTTCCCGCAGCCGGGGGAAACCATCAAATGGAACGGTTCCTGCAAGAACGGCCTGGCCGACGGCAACGGCGTACTGGAATGGTTCGTCAACGGCAAACCCGCCGACCGCTACGAGGGTGCCCTCAAGCAAGGCTGGGCCGAGGGCAAGGGAACGCTGCAGCGCGAAGGCGGCCGATATGCCGGCGACTGGAAGCGCAGCCTCCAGGACGGCATCGGCCGTTACGACGCAGCCGACGGCAGCTGGTACGAGGGCGAATGGAAGGCTGGACAGCCGCACGGGCACGGACAGTACCAGACGCCGGACGGACGCCTGTTCAGCGGCACCTGGAACAACGGCGAGTACGAAGGCGATATGGAAAACGATCCCAACAGGACTTGAGCAAAGACGGAGACATCGTGCAATCGTGAAGAAGAAGGCGACAGCGAGACCCCTCAGAAAGGTGGTGCTCGCCTACTCCGGCGGGCTGGACACATCGGTGATCCTGAAGTGGCTGCAGGACACCTACGGCTGCGAAGTCATTACCTTCACCGCCGACATCGGCCAGGGTGAGGAGTTGGGGCCGGCACGCCGGAAAGCCCGCAAGTTCGGTGTCAAGCAGATATTCATCGAGGATCTGCGCGAAGAATTCGTTCGCGATTTCGTTTTCCCGATGTTCCGCGCCAACGCCGTGTACGAGGGCGAATACCTGCTCGGAACCTCGATCGCGCGTCCGCTGATCGCCAAGCACCTGGTCGAGATTGCGCGCACGACCGGTGCGGACGCGATCTCCCACGGCGCAACCGGCAAGGGCAACGACCAAGTGCGCTTCGAACTTGGCGCCTACGCGCTGATGCCGGACGTCAAGGTGATCGCCCCGTGGCGCGAATGGGACCTGCTGTCGCGCGAGAAGCTGCTGGCGTATGCCGACAAGCATGGGATCCCGGTGGATTTCAAGAAGAGGAAAGGGGGCGGCGCCCCGTATTCGATGGATGCGAACCTCCTGCACATTTCCTACGAAGGCGGGATTCTCGAGGACCCGCACTTCGAGCCCGAAGAGTCGATGTGGCGCATCACCGTTTCTCCGGAGAAGGCGCCGAACCGGCCCGAATACGTGGAATTGATCTACCGCAGGGGCGACATTGTCGCCGTGAACGGCAGCAAGCTGACGCCTGCGCAAGCGCTTACCAGGCTCAACCAGCTCGGCGGCAGACACGGCATCGGCCGCCTCGACATTGTGGAAAACCGTTATGTCGGCATGAAGTCGCGCGGCTGCTACGAGACCCCGGGCGGCACCATCATGCTGAGGGCCCACCGTGCCATCGAATCGATCACGCTGGATCGGGAAGTGCTCGCGTTGAAGGACGACCTTATGCCGCGCTATGCGCGCATGATCTACAACGGCTACTGGTTCAGCCCAGAGCGCGTGCTCCTGCAGTCGCTGATCGATAACTCGCAGCAGACCGTGAACGGCACGGTGCGGCTCAAACTGTACAAGGGCACGGTACTGGTCGTCGGGCGCGCCTCGAAGTCGGATTCCCTGTTCGATTCGAGGATCGCCACCTTCGACGACGACAAGGGTGCCTATAATCAGGCCGATGCGGCCGGCTTTATCCGGCTGAACGCGCTGCGCCTGCGCATCGGCGCCAGGCGCAGGAACAGAAAATAACGAGGGGCCGGGGAGACCGCGGGAACGCCGTTCAACGCGAGGCTCAAGAAACACCAAGCCGGGAGGGAAACATCATGCCCAGTTTCGACATCGTTTCCGAGGTCAACCAGGTCGAGCTGAAGAACGCCATCGACCAGACCAACAAGGAAATTTCCAATCGTTTCGACTTCAAGGGGTCGGACGCCCGCGTCGAGCTTGCAGACAAGGTGCTGACCGTGTTTGCCGACGATGAATTCAAGATCGCGCAGGTCTATGACGTGCTCATTGCCAAGATGACCAAGCGCAATGTCGACGTACGCGCCCTGCAACGCGCCAAGTCCGAGAAAATCGGCGGCAACAAGATGAAGCAGGTGATCACCGTGAAAGTCGGCGTGGACCAGGAACTCGGCAAGAAGATCCAGAAGATAGTCAAGGACAGCAAGCTCAAGGTTCAGGCCAGCATCCAGGGGGACACGGTGCGCATTTCCGGCGGCAAGCGTGACGATCTCCAGCAGGTGATCACGATGATGAAGAAGAACGTGACCGACTATCCGTTGCAGTTCGCCAATTTCCGCGACTGATTAAGGCGTTCGACGCAAAGGTCGCAAGGGAAAGGAAAGGCATAAAGAATTGCATGAATGAAGATCGAAGGGGGGCCCGAAGTCGGGCCTGCCCGATACCCCTCATTCAACCCACATTAACCGTTGCGCACCTCCTACACCTTCAGTCCCTTGAGCCACTGGTCGTAAAGGCGGTTCGCTACGGCGCGCAGCGTCGCTAGCTTCTCCTGCATCCCAAGCTGCATCCGTTGCGGCGACTGCACCGCCGGACCAGCGCTGTCCGAGATTTCGTCCGCCCCGGTCTCGCACCAGGTTTTGATGAGTTCCTCGGTCATTTCGACGTGGCACTGCATGCCCAGGCTGTTGCCGATCACGAAGCCCTGGTTCTCGCAATAGCGATTGCCCATGATGCGCACCGCGCCTTGCGGAATGGTGAATGATTCGCCATGCCAGTGAAAGGATTCGAAACGCTCGATCCCGGGCCCGAACCACTGCCTCGCAACCGGATTGTCGGCAATCTCGACTTCTCCCCAGCCGATCTCCTTGACCGGATTGCGGCCGACCGTGGCACCCAATGCCTTCGACATCAGCTGTCCGCCCAGGCAATGACCGAGGACAGGGACGCCGCGAGCAATCCCCTCTCGGATGAGCTGCAACACCTGCGGGATCCAGGGCAAATCGTCGTTCACGCTCATCGGCCCGCCCATGAACACCAGACCGCCGAGTTGCTGCGGGTCGGCCGGAACTGGCTCGCCCTGGTCCACGGCTATCAGGTGCCACGGGATGTTCCGCGATTCCAGATACGTGGCAAAATAACCTGGTCCTTCCGTGGGCGAGTGGCGGAATATCGCAACAGGTTTCATCGCCAAAGGGATCCTCATGCGGTCCAAGGCCGCGAATGTTACTGCAATTCTTGTTGCACTCCTAACCTGCCCGGCAGCCGCGCAGGAAGTGAGCGTGATCGCGCTCTTCGAAGGCAAGGCGCTGCTCGCGGTTGATAACGGCAAGCCGCGCACCGTACGTGCCGGGGAATCCTACGCCGGCGTCAAGCTCATCAGCGCCAACAGCGAGGAAGCCGTCGTCTCCGTCAATGGCAAGCGCCAGCGCGTCAGGATCGGCGAGGGTGTTTACAGTGCGATATCCCCGAAGAGGGAACGTACCACCGTCACGCTGACTACGGACGGGGGCGGACATTTCGTCACCAGCGGCAGCATTAACGGCGCAACGATGAATTTCCTGGTCGACACCGGCGCCACGGCGGTGTCGATGAACCTGAACGATGCGCGGCGGGCGGGCGTCAACTACCTGGCCGGAACGAAAGGTTACTCGCAGACCGCGAATGGCGTCGTGCCGGTCTACAGAGTAAAACTCGGCAGCGTAAAACTAGGGGATATCACCCTCACCGACGTCGACGGTCTGGTGCATCAAAGCAACACGCTGCCCGTCGTGCTTCTCGGGATGAGTTTCCTCGGGCGCCTGGAAATGCGCCGGGAAGGCGAGAGTCTTACGCTCACCAAGAAACAATACTGACACCTTTGCGCCGGCGCCGGATACCGACGGCGCGCGGCGCACTCGGCATCCCAGCAACCCCTCAACGAAAATTTGAAACAATCCCGGAGGAGCCATGATCTACGAACTGCGCATCTACCACGCCAGTCCCGGCAAACTGCCGGCCCTGAACGCACGCTTTTCCAACCATACCCTGAAAACATGGGAGCGCTTCGGCATCCGCCAGGTGGGTTTCTGGACAACGACCATCGGCGAAAGCAGCAACGCCCTGTACTACATCCTGGAATGGGAGAATCTGGCCGAGCGCGAGCAGAAATGGAACGCCTTCGTCACTCATCCCGACTGGCTGGCGATCCGTGCCGAAACCGAAAAGGACGGCCAGCTGGTGAACTACGTCACCAACATGATCCTGACGCCGACCGCATATTCGAAAATGCGATAGATCAACCTCGCCACCTCGCCCCGGCCCTCTCCCCCTAAGGGCGGAGGGGGGGCATGAAAGTCAAAATCAATCGTGGCCCACGCAGCGCACCTTCTCCGCTTAGGGGAGAAGGCGGGGGATGAGGTGGGCGGGGCGAGGTGGGACCCTGAACCAAGCCTTTGACGGGCTTGCGGCTTTAAGTAGAATGCTCCGACAGGGCCGCACATCGCGGCCCGTTTTTTCCGGCACTGCGGGCGCTTACCATGGACGAGAAACTCGTATACAACGTCAACGTCACGGCCCAGGATGTCCTCCCCACCCCGGAAGAAATCAAGCGCCGCGTGCTCTTGACCGACAAGGCGGAAATGACGGTCCTGGAAGGCCGGCACGCGCTGGAACGCATCCTCGGCCGCAAGGATCACCGGCTGATGGTGGTGATCGGCCCGTGCTCCATCCACGACCCGGTGGCAGCGATGGATTACGCTCGTCGGCTCAAGGGGCTCGCCGACGAAGTGTTCGATACGCTGTTCATCGTGATGCGCGTCTATTTCGAAAAGCCGCGCACCACCACGGGCTGGAAGGGCCTGATCAACGACCCGCGCATGAACGACTCTTTCCATATCGAGGAAGGCCTGCAGCTTGCCCGCAAGGTACTGCGCGACATCAACGAACTGGGACTTCCGGCCGGCACCGAGGCGCTCGATCCGATCAGCCCGCAGTATCTCGGCGATCTGGTGACCTGGAACGCGATCGGTGCGCGCACAACGGAATCACAGACGCACCGCGAGATGGCCAGCGGCCTGTCAACACCGGTCGGCTTCAAGAACGGCACCGACGGCGCGCTGCAGGTGGCGATCAACGCGCTGTTGTCGGTGTCACGTCCGCACAGTTTCCTCGGCATCAACCAGAGTGGCCAGGTTTCGGTGATTCGCACCAAGGGCAACGGCTACGGTCACATCGTCCTGCGCGGTGGCGCCAAAGGCCCGAACTACGATTCGGTGACGATCGCGGTGGTGGAAAAGGAGCTGGCGAAAAACAAACTGCCTGCCAACATTGTGGTCGACTGCAGTCACGCCAACTCCAACAAGGACCACAACCTGCAGCCGCTGGTGGCCAGCGATTGCGCCCACCAGATCATGGAAGGCAACCGGTCGATCGTGGGCTTGATGCTGGAGAGCAATATCAAAGCCGGCAACCAGTCGATCCCGGCCGACCTGAAACAACTCGAGTACGGGGTGTCCGTCACCGATGCCTGCATCGACTGGCCGACAACGGAAAGGCTGTTACGCGAAATTCGGCAGAAATTGAAGGACGTGTTGCCAAACAGGGCTCCGAGAACCGCGGAAATCAGAAAGATCGGCGGCTAGAAGCAGCGGGGAGGGGCAGGGTGAGGTGGGGAGAGGGCTAGCGTGAGGTGGTGGGTGCGATTGCGATCGTCACGCGCCGGTTGTGCGTACCCTTGTTCTCGATCTTGACGACCCGCACCCTGCCGATTTCTGCCGTGCTCGCAACGTGGGTGCCTCCACAGGCCTGAAGGTCCACGCCGGCGATCTCCAGCAGGCGAACGCGGCCCATTCCCGCCGGCGGTTTCACGCTCATGGTCTTCACCAGTTCAGGACGGTCGGCGAGTTCCTCATCGGTGATCCATTTCGGTGTCACCGCGTGATTGCCCCCGATCATTTGGTTGAGCCTCGCCTCGATCTCATCGCGGTCGAGCATCCGCTCGGGCAGATCGAAATCCAGCCGTCCGGAATCGTAGCGCACTGAACCGCCGGTCACGCCCGCAGGCACGACCGCGGAAAGCACGTGCAGGCAGGTATGAATGCGCATGTGCTGATGGCGCCGGTCCCAGTCGATCGCCGCGACCACGCGGTCGCCGGCGTTCAAGCTGGCGCTGCCCGGCGCAGGGATGTGCACAACCGTTCCCGGCGCTTCGCCCTTGCGGGTGTCCACGATGGCGACGTCGCGACCGTCTCCGGCCCTCAGAGAACCAGCGTCGCCGGGCTGCCCGCCGCCGAGCGGATAGAACACGGTGCGGTCGAGCACGATGCCACGCTCGTCCGTGCTCACCACCTGCGCATCGCAGTTCCTTAAATATGCATCGGTGTAGAAAAGCAATGCCGTCATCGCTCTGCGCCTGCGGAATCCAAGCTACTTCTTGCGCGGATCAGACTTGCGCCTGACGCCACCGGTATCGCCCTCTTTGACGGTCATGGCCGCGGCTTCGGCGATCAGCCACTCCGCGAAATGGGTCACTTCCGGACGGCCCGGCGTGAGCGGGGTTGTTACGATGAAGTAGGCCCGGTCGGTTACCGATTCGAACGGAAATGGCGCAACCAGCGCCCCATCGGCCAGGAGTTTCTTCACCAGCGGCCTGCGGCCCAGTGCCACGCCCTGGCCCCCCAGCGCCGCGCCTATCGTCTGGTCATAGTGGTTGAAGCGCAGCGAATCCGCCGGTTCCAGGTCGGGCACGCCAGCGGTCTCCAGCCAGACGTTCCAGGTGAGCCATGGTGCCGGGCGCTGCGGTTCGTCGTAGTGCAACAGCACATGGTGCCGCAGGTCCTGCGGCGATTTCAGTGGCCGCTTCCGATCCCTCAGCAGCGCAGGACTGCACACCGGCAGGATCTCCTCGCCGAACAGGCGCAACGATCCGGCAGGCGCAGCACGCGACGGACAATAACGAATGGCGAGATCGATGCGCTCGCGATCGAGGTCGAGCACCTGGTTGTTGGCGGAGATGCGCACGTCCACGTCCGGATGCAGCCGGCGAAAGCCGGAGAGCCGCGGAATCAGCCACAAGGAACTGAAAGCGATCGATGAAGTCACCGTGACCATTTTCGGCGCCGCACCGGGCGAAACCTGCTCAACCGCCTGATGCAGCGTGCGCAAGGCGCTGTCGACGGCACGCCACATCTGCTCGCCCGCCTCGGTGAGGGCTAGCCCGCGATTGCGCCGCAGGAACAGCGCTACGCCCAGGCGCTGCTCCAGCGCCTGGATCTGGCGGCTGACCGCCGACTGGGTGACGAACAGTTCCTCTGCGGCCTTGGTGAAGCTCAAGTGCCGGGCGGCAGCCTCGAAGCCCTTGAAGAAATCCAGCGACGGCAGCGGAAGTCTGTTAGCCATTCGTAACACTCATGCGAAACATTCCTAGATATCGTTTGCGCCCCGGGCGGCGCCGCGGAAAATGCATTCCGTAATGATTTCCTGGAATGCCTGGCGCGTCAATGGCGCCGCCGGGCGGCATCTGGAGGTGTTGACCATGCAGATCGAGATCAATCGTTCCACCCTGAACCTCGCCGATGAGGGCCTGGTGGCAATCCGCGACGGCCAGGGCACCCGCATCGTCTGTCACGCGGGTAGCCTCTGGATCACCCAGGAGTGCGACGTGAAAGACGCCGTCATTTCCGCCGGCGAATCGTTTACGGTACGCAATCCCGGGTTGACGTTGCTGACCGCGCTGAGAGCCTCCGAACTCACCATCGTCGAGCCGCGCGCTGGCGGGCAGCCGGAACCATGGTATCCCGCATCGAGTCGCGAACAGCAATGCCACCCCGCCATCGCGGGGTAACGCAAACGGCGTTGCCGGGCCTCGTGCGGCTGCGCGACGGCAGCGCCGTCGTGATTCGCCGGGTCGGCACCGACGACGCGCAGGCGTTGCAGCAGTTCTTCCGCGATCTCTCCCCCGCCAGCCGCTACCGGCGTTTCCTGAGGGGGATTCGCGAGTTGCCTGAGGACATGCTGAGCCGCTTCACCGATCCGGATCCGGCCGGGGAGGCGGTGCTGGTCGCTTCACCCCCGCATTCCCCGACACGCATCATCGGCATGGCCCAGTACGCGGGCACGGACGAAAGCAGCGAGATCGCCGTGGTCGTCAGCGATGCTTGGCAACGGCAGAGGCTCGGTTACCACCTGCTCGCCGCACTGCTGAATGTCGCGGTCGAGGCCGGCATCGAGCGCATTCACGCCGACGTATTCGCCGACAATCAGGCCATGCGCCGCTTGGCCTCCAAATTGGGCTGCCGGATTCGCACCAACCCGCTCGCGCCCTTCCTGGTGCAGATGACCAGAACACTGGCCCCCGGGGAGTACGGCCGTGAACCGGGGTTTGCCCCCCGCCTTGGCACGCCAATTCCCGAACGAGTATTACCTGCGATGCGGGCCGCACGATAACAAGATTGAGTCCTGTGGCGCGCATTCAGGTCCACCGTAATCACGATATGGAAACACAGGGACCGGTCGCTGCGACGGCAGACTCCGTTCCGGTTCCGCCTCAGCGCATGACGAAGGGATTACCGGTCTTGACCCCGGTATTGATCCACACGCTCTTCATTTGCAGGTACTCGTAGATCGCGCTGGCGCCGTTCTCGCGGCCCATGCCGCTGTCCTTGTAGCCGCCGAACGGCGACATGAAGCTTACCGCACGGTAGGTATTCACCCACACCGTGCCCGCCTTGATGCGCTCCGACACACGGATTGCGCGGCCTACGTCCTGGGTCCAGATACCGGCGCCGAGCCCGAAGCGCACGTCGTTGGCGATGCGCACCGCGTCGTCCTCGTCCTTGAAAGGGATGATCGACAACACCGGGCCAAACACTTCTTCCTGGGCAATGCGCATCCGGTTGTTCACGTCGGTAAAAATGGTGGGCTCGACGAACCAGCCGTTGCCACATTCCGGCCGGGTCGCCGGTCCGCCGCCCATGCGCAACTTCGCGCCTTCGTTCTTGGCAACGTCGATGTAGGACAGCACCTTGTCGTACTGCGGCCGCGTAGTGACCGGTCCGACCTGAGTTTCCATGCTCATCGGGTTGCCCATCCGCGCCGTTTTCGCCAGCGCCAGCAGCTGGTCGACGAAGGCATCGTGGATGGATTCCTGCAGCAGCAGGCGCGACCCGGCGATGCAGGTCTGCCCGGTCGCGGCAAAGATGCCGGACACCGCGCCGTTCACCGCATCCTCCATCGAGGCGTCCTCGAAGACGATGTTGGGCGACTTGCCGCCCAGTTCAAGGCCGACTTTCTTGAAGCCGCGCGCAGCAGTTTCCGCGATGACTCTGCCGGTCGCATCCGACCCGGTGAAGGCGATTTTCGCGGTCAGCGGATGCTCGACCAGCGGCATGCCGACCTCCTTGCCGTAGCCGGTCACGACGTTGACCACGCCGGCGGGAAAGCCCGCCTGTTCCACCAGCTTGACGAATTCCAGCGCGGATGCCGAAGTGAACTCCGAAGGCTTGATCACCACCGTGTTGCCCGCGGCCAGCGCCGGAGCCAGTTTCCAGGCGGTAAGCATCAGCGGCGAGTTCCATGGCGTGATTGCCACGACCACGCCCAGCGGCTCGTAGCGGGTGAAATTGAAATAGCCTTTCTTGTCGAGCGGAATCACCGCACCCTGCACCTTGTCCGCCAGTCCGCCGAAGTAGTAATACCATTGCGGCACGTAGTTGAGCTGGCCCGACATCTCGGCGATCAGCTTGCCGTTGTCGCGCACCTCGATCTCGGCCAGGTGCTGCGCGTTCTGCGCCACCAGGTCGCCCAGCTTCCTCAACAGCGCGCCGCGCTGGGTCGGCGTCATCTGCGGCCATGGCCCGTCGCTGAACGCGGCATGCGCGGTACGCACCGCATGATCGGCGTCGGCGCCGTTGCCGCGTGCGATCATCGCCCAGGGTTCGCCCGTGAACGGGTTATGGCTCTCGAACCATTCGCCCGACGACGGCGCGACCCACTCGCCGCCAACGTACATGTGATATTTCTGCATTCGATTCTCCATTTGTGGAGGCACGAGAGTTAGGACCTGGTGCTTGGCGCCTAGGGCCTGCGATTCAGCGAATCGCCATCGGCGCCACCGTCGAACCGGTTCCGCCCTTCATCTTGAGCGGCTGCATCACGAAGGCAAATTCGTAGGCTTTCTTCGCCGCCAGTTCATCGAGCTTCAGGTTCTCGAGCAAAAAGATGCCGTAGACGACCAGCGCAAGCTGGTGAATCGGCAGGCTGATGTTCTTGTCGGGGTTCGGCACGACCTCGACCGGGAAGGTATCCGCGCCGAACAGGATCGGATCCTGTTTCGCCAGCCATTCGGTCGCCGGCACGCCGATGCCCGGGCAACCGCTGTTGTACTTGGCGTTGTCCACGCCCCAGAGCTTGCCCCAGCCGGTGTGGATCAGCACCGCGTCGCCTTTCTGCAGCGTCACGCCCTGTTTCTTCAGCGCCGCCTGCAGGTCATCGACCGTGATCTCGTAGCTCAGCGGCAGCATGTCCACGCCTTTGGATGCCGCCACGTCAATCAGGACACCGCGCGTATAGATCGACCCGATCTTTTCGACGCCCAGCTTCGTGAAGCCGCTGCGGGAAGTGATCTCATCGGTCTTGAAGCAGTTGTAGTGGCTGTTGTCGATGCTCTGGTGAGAGAACATGTCGAACTGGGTGCCGACCTGGCCCAGTTCGGTGACGACGAGTTCCTCGTTGGTGTAGCGTTTGTTGGTCCCCATCGGACCGCCGGTACGTTTGGTATGAACGTCGAAACGGCGCGTGCCGAACAAGGGCATGTCCATCGCCAGGACGCGGCCGAGTTCGATGACCTCACCCGACTTGATGAGCCGCGTAGCACGCAGCACCAGTTCCGGAGTCATGAGATTGGCCGCCCCGCGCTCGTCGCCCGCGCCCCACTTTGACGGACAGCGCGCCTCGGGGGCAGGCGGGCTCCAGCTCTGCGCGGTTGCGGATGCCGAACAAAACGCCAGCAACGCTGCCGCAGCAGCCAGAAGATTGGTCGGTTTCATTGCTCCTCCTTTGGTGATTTTTTTGTGACCCGGACTAGCTTACCGCACCCTGGACTTTTCCGTGAACGCCGCAAACGGCAGGAACACCGGCAATGCGACGCGCGCAGCAAGGAGCGGCGAAGATTGCGCACCCCCCGAATTCATTCAATCCGCCGGATCGTGACCTTGTTGTATCCGAGGAGCGAATTCAGGATGAAGCTGAACACCGAAATGAACAGGGAAACGAAGAACCCCGTCCAGAACCCCGCGATGTAAAACCCGGGAACCAGCCACGCTACGAACAACAGCATCAGCGCGTTGATTACCAGGACGAAAAGGCCCAGCGTGACCACCGACAGCGGCAGCGTCAGGATCACCAGCACCGGTTTCAGGACGGTATTGACGATGCCGAGCATCAGGCCGGCAATGAACAGCGACTGTGCAGTGTCCAACGACATGGCGTCGAACAGATCGTCGGCCACCCAGAGAGACAGCGTATTCACGCCCCAGAAGATCAGAAAGCGCACCACCGGATTGGTGAATTTCATGGCGTCGATGTTACCACCGCCACATACCGCGCCTTCTCCCCAAAGCGCAGAAGGTGCGCTGCGGCAGTCCTGTGGCACTACCAATTTCCACACTCCCTCTCTGCGCTGAGGGCGAGAGGGCCGGGTTGAGGTGGCGATACTGTAAACTGCGCCGCTGCTTGAACCTCATCCTTCCGCCCTGATACTTCCTCCTTGCCTATGACCACCCTTCCCCGTTCGATGTGGATCCTGACCACGCTGTTGACGCTGGGATGGGGGTTGAACTGGCCGTTGATGAAGTTGACGCTGGCAGAAATTCCAGTCTGGACTTTCCGCGGCCTGTGCGTCGCGTCGGGCGCCATCGGACTTTTCGTCATTGCGCGCGCGGGTCGTCAGCGCACGCGCGTACCTGCGGGGCAGTGGCCGCGCCTTGCGGTCACGGCGATCGCCAACGTCACGATGTGGAACGTGCTGATCGGCTACGGCCTGATGCTGTTGCCGTCGGGGCGTTCCGCGATCCTCGCCTACACCATGCCGCTGTGGACGGTGCTGCTCTCCAGGTTCGTGCTTCACGAAAGGCTGATGCCGCGCCGCATGCTCGGCGTTTCCTTGGGCATGGCAGGCATGGCGCTGCTGATCGGCGACGAATTCGCCGCCATGGAGGCCGCGCCGGTCGGCGCCGTGCTGGTCCTCGGCGCGGCCGTTTCCTGGGCGGTCGGCACGGTACTGATGCGGCGCTATCCGACCGACCTGCCGACCACCTCCTTCACCGCCTGGCAGTTGCTGATTGGCGGCGTGCCGATCATGGCCGGGGCGCTCGTTCTCGAGTGGGGCGGCTGGCGGCCGATCGGCGCCGGGGCCGCGATCGGGCTCGCCTACAATATGCTGTTCGTCTTCATTTTCTGCTACTGGGCCTGGTACAAGATCGCCACCACCGTGCCCCCCACCATCGCCGCGCTCTCGACGCTGATGATCCCGGTCGTTGGCCTCTTCAGCGGCATGCTGATCCTGGGCGAGCGACCGCATTGGCAGGAATACGCGGCATTGGTGCTGGTGATCGCCGCGCTCGCGACCGTGCTGGTGCCGCCGAAACAGGGCAGCAAGTAGGACCTCTCGCAGCGGTGGGCGCAAGTAACCCAACGGCTCCGCGTCAAGACTGCGCTAACCCGCGGTTTCCTTGGGACAATTGGCCCGGAAGTTGCTGTATGTTGATTCATCATGAGAGCCCGGGTCTTCCCCGTACTGGTTTTGGCGGTTTCTGCCGGAATTGCGCAGGCCGACATCTACCGTTACGTGGATGCCGACGGCGCGGTGCAATTCACCAATGTGCCGCCCGACAGCCGCTACAAGGTCTATCTGAAGGAAAAGAAGCCGGATCCGGTCGCGCAAACGCTGGCAGCCGAACTGCGTTACTACGACGAGGAGGCGCGTTCGCGCTACTCCAGGCACATCTTCGAGGCGGCAAGGCTCACCAGGCTCGAGCCGGCGCTCATCCACGCGGTGATCTCCGCGGAGTCCGGCTATAACCCCTTCGCGCGGTCGCGCAAGGGCGCCGCTGGATTGATGCAACTGATGCCCGACACCGCAAAGCGCTACGGCGTGAAAAACCGGCTCGACCCGGCACAGAGCATTCACGGCGGCGCGCGCTACCTGCGCGATCTCATTCGCCTGTTTCACAACGATCTCCAGCTCGCCGTCGCCGCCTACAACGCCGGAGAGCAGGCGGTCGTGAAGCACGGCAACCGCATCCCGCCGTACAGCGAGACCATGACCTACGTGCCTCGGGTGATGAGCTACTACAAGAAGTACCGCACCACCTCGTAGTTCTCCCCAGTATCGCCGCCGGTTGCGGCCCCCTCTGAATTCGTGGGCGCGGCGGTGGGTGCTTACATGGGATACCTAAGGACCCCCCGCAGCAGCCCGATTTTCGAGGGCAGAGCCCCCATTTGAGCCTCACTGTGACGCTTTACGCCTAGCGTTCCGCCGGGCGTTCGACATCCTTTTCGTCAGTCTTTCGACACTTCCCTAAAGCGCTCGGAAACAGCCTGCTAACAGTGGTTGACGCGTCATTTTTTCGACGCCCCATAGTGGCATAGCCGTTGCGGAATAGAGGGTGCGCCGGGGGAGTTCGGAGACTCACTCTGCCGCCTATAGGCAGACGCTCTCCCGGGAATGTCCCCCGTGCGCACCCTTTTCAGAAGCTCATTATTTGGAGATCAAACCATGCGATCACGTACAGGCTATCTGGCGTTTGCAGAGATAACTATCCGCTCGGAAGCACTGAACGAAAAGCTTCGGCCGGCGACGTATCGCGAAACGGCCGCCGCAATTATCTCGGCCCTCGCGAAATCCGATCTGGCGCATGACCCGTCGCGTGAGTGTCCTTGGGAGTGCGAGATCGAATTGCTCGAAGAGTGTTACGACGTGGAAGAGCAAGTGCCAAACGTAACCATTCCCACGAAACACTAGTCGATCCAAGCATGCGTACCGATGCCTTACTTTGGACGCCGCTTCTGCTCCTCGCCGTAGCGGCAGCATATGCCGACCACGGCGCATTGAATCCCGTCGTGAGGCAAGAGACCATCGATCGGACGATCTGTGTCCCCGGCTATGCAAAGGGCGTGCGCCCCGCGACCAGCTACACCAACGGCGTCAAGCAAATGCTTTTTCAGCGCGCACACATGAACCCTGCGCTTGCCCAGACCTACGAGCTAGACCATATCATCCCGCTAGCACTCGGCGGACATCCGCGCAAACTCGATAATCTCGCGCTGCAACCGTGGAAGGGCGACAATGGCGCAAAACGTAAAGACCGGCTAGAGGTGAAGCTACAGTGTCTTGTGTGTTCCGGACAGATGCCGCTTGCAGAGGCTCAGCGGGAAATTCTCGAAGACTGGCAGGCAGCCTACGACAAGTACGCACGGGTGAAGTGTCGGCGTCACCCCCACCGGAGCAGCTGATCTTGTCTTTGGATGTTCAAACGCCATCCCGATCTCAAACCCAAAGACTGGGACAGCACGTCATGGGTGCCGTCTAGCAGCCGCATTAACACTGACAGTCGCGGGCTCGGCTCCTCTTCGGCGCTGCGCGCGGGTCCCTAAGTATAGCCAACCATGACGAACCGTTAGCTCCCCCGGCGACGGCTAGTATCCAATCCTCAACGGGAATAAAGCGTCATTCCAACCCAATGGCGCATCCTGTTGTTATTATCGCCGGTCCTTCCCGAACTGCTGGAGCGTCGTTTCACAACGACGCTCTGTGGTGACGCGCGAGCTGAAGACTCTCGTCCATCTACCTGATTGCGATCACAAGACGCCGTCTGGCACGCGCCGTGCGTACTTTTCATTAGCCGCAGCCGTGACCAAGAACAAGAAACCGGCTGCGGAATGATTTGGTAGCCCCCTTGCACGGGGTGGTTCGCGGCGCATTCCCAGCACGGAGACAGAGCCATGAACACTAAGCTGCTCTACACAGTTCCCGTCTTGCTGTTGTCCGGATTCTTCTTGTTCCAGGCGCAGTTCGTATCCTCCCAAACATTTAGAGCGCGAGATCCCGGCGTGCGCGGCGGAGACCCGGGTGCGGGCCGGCCTATCGCAGGATTGAGCGCGACCGAAGGCGCGTTTTTCAACGCAGGCAAGGACGAATTCGAGCAAGTGGACCCGGCCAACGAAGGCCTTGGCCCGAGGATGAACCTGGACGCCTGCGGTGGTTGCCATGCGCAGCCGGCGATCGGCGGAACGAGCCCGTCGATAAATCCCCAGGTTGCGTTCGCCAACAGATTGGGTGCAACCAACGCGGTTCCATCATTCATCACGTTGGACGGGCCAGTGCGCGAGGCAAGGTTCGTGAGAAGCCCCGACGGAACGCCCGATGGTGGCGTCCACGGTCTGTTTACGATCGCCGGCCGCTGGGATGCGCCGGGCTGCGTGCTCGCGCAGCCTGACTTTGAGACCGAGCTCGGACGCCGCAACGTGATCTTCCGGATTCCCACCCCGGTGTTCGGGGCAGGCCTGATTGAACAGATCCCGGATAGCGTGATCCTCGCGAACCAGGCCACCGACGCGACGCGGAAGGCAGCGCTCGGGATACGCGGCCGGCCGAATATCATCGTCCCGGGCAATACGATCTCCGGTCAGCCGAACAAGAACGGCAATGATGGCACGATCGCCCGGTTCGGCTGGAAGGCTCAGAACAAGTCGCTCCTCCTGTTCTCCGGCGAGGCCTATAACGTCGAAATGGGAATCACCAACGAGCTCTTCCAAACCGAGCGGGACGAAACCCCGACATGCCAGTTCGCGATGGTTCCCAACGGCGTCACGAACACCAACGCCTATACGCTCGTCGAAGGGATCAGTGCGATCGAGAAATTCGCCTTCTTTCAGCGCTTCCTGGCGCCGCCGACCCCTTCTCCCGATACACCGGGCGGGACTCAGTCCATAACCAGAGGCCGCAGCCTGTTTAACAGCGTCGGATGTTCGGGGTGTCACACGCCGTCACTTCGTACGGGTAATTCCACGGTCGAGGCGCTGCGCAATCAGCCCGTGAATCTTTACTCCGACCTGTTGCTCCATGACATGGGCCCGCGGCTGGCCGATGGCGTCAGACAGGGGCAGGCTGGCTCGAGGGAGTTCAGGACCGCGCCGTTGTGGGGGTTGGGACAGCGGATTTTTTTCCTGCACGACGGACGGACGTCCGACTTGCTGGAAGCGATCTACGCGCATCAGAGTGGGAGCTTGCTCTACAATAACGCGTCTGAAGCGAACGAGGTCATCAAGAACTTCAGCTTCTTTACGTGGGAGAGCCAGAAGCAGGACATACTCAATTTCCTGCGCTCGCTATAGCCGTCGGCAAAGTCCGCTTCCCCTCGCAGAACCCGGCCGAAAGGCTAATGAAGCCTTGAGGTCTGAATTCTTGACCCTCCACGATTGAGCGTCCCCGGCGTCCGATTCCCATGTTTCCCCGCGTACGCTAGCGCCCGATCAGCGTGCGATATGGATTCTCCATGACCCGGTAGTCCTTTCGGGTGTACCTCGATTACGTCGATCTCCGTTTTCAGACAGCGCTCGATCAACAACGATCCCCACTCGCCCGGGAACGCGTTGTAGACATCGGCAATCGCAATTTTCCTGCCGGCGCAAGCAGAAGTAGGGATTGTCGTGCGCGCCACGACATCGCTCATCGCGCTGTTGAACAACGAAACGATGGAGTCGGCACCTGGGATTTCTGGAAATGGTGTACAAGTTATTCAGATCGATCTCAGCGTTATCGGCATTTCGATGCACAGTTCTCAAGTATCGCAGTCAGATGTGCGCCGAACGCGCCGAGCACTGCTAAAACGATAGCTGGACCGGACGCGGGGAACAAGGCCAACAAATCGTTGCCGCCAACTGAGATGGTCACAACCGTCGGATCCTGAGGTAATCTACCGGCCACAGGAATGATTTCCACAATCGAACCTTATGAACCTCGAGCGCATCACCGTCGAATTCCACGCCGAGGAAGACCGCCTGATGGTGCGGGTCTTCTTCGACAAGACATCGGAAATCCAGTTCTGGCTGACGCGGCGCCTGGTCAAGTGCATCTGGCCGGTGCTGCTGCAGATGGCGCAGGCGAGGCCGGAGATCCAGTTGCAACCCAGCCCCGAGGCGCGCAAGGCGTTGCTGGGATTCCAGCATGAGAAGGCGTTGCAGGAGGTCAAGTTCTCCCAGGCGACGCAGGAACCTGGCCGCCAGCACCCGCTGGGACGCGCCCCGATGCTGGTAAGCAAGGTGCGCGCGCGCCGCAACCAGAAAGGGCAGACCGTCCTGTCGCTGTCGCCACGCGAAGGCAACGGCGTGGACCTCACCCTCGGCGATACCTTGCTGCATGGCGTCCTCAAGCTCATGCAGGACACAGCATCGAAAGCGGAATGGGACCTCACGCTCGCGGTCCCGGCTCTGGCGCCCGTCACCGAAGAAGAAGCCAACCGCACGGTCAACTGAGACACGGCTGCGGCGTTCTCGCTGGCACGAACCCCGTTGATTGCGCCCTTGCCCTCCTTGCCCGTCACCAAACGCGACCTGGCTATCCTGCTGTTGATTTCGACGCTGTGCGGGTGCGCCACGTTCCGCAGCTACGACGCGGAGATGAACCACACCATCGGCCTGGCGGCGAGCGGCAACGTAGACGGCGCGATCAACCTGCTCGAGCGCACCAACAGGCTGGGCAGGAAGGACCTGCTCTATTACTTCGAGCTGGGCGAACTGGAACGCCTGAGGAACCGTTACGACGAAAGCCGGAAGGCTTGGATGGAGGCGGACGCGCGGGTGCAGGCCTGGGAAAGCACGGTGGCCACCAACCCCGAAAAGCTCATTGGCAACGTGGCGAGCGTTTTGATCAACGACAAGGCGCGGCCCTATGAAGGCCACGACTACGAGAAGGTCATGCTCACCACGCGGCTCGCGCTCGATCACCTGGCCCGCGGCGATTTCGACACCGCGCGCGTGGACATCAAGAGGACCCACGAGCGCGAAGCGGTTATCGCCGCGCTGCGGGACAAGGAACTGCGCAAGACCGAGGAGGAAGCGAAAAAACACGGCGTGCAGACCAGCTTCAAGGAACTGAACGGCTATCCGGTGCAGTCAATCGACAATCCGGAAGTGAACGCGCTGCGGAACAGCTACCAGAGCGCGTTCAGCCACTACCTCGCCGGCTTCCTTTACGAGGCGCTGGGTGAACCGAGCCTGGCCGCAGCCGGCTACCGGCAGGCGATCGAACTGCAACCGAACCACCCGCTGCTGGAGCAGGCGCTCGCCGGGCTGGACGCACGCACCGGTGCCCGGGACGATGGCCACACCGACGTGCTGTTCGTGGTCGAGTCGGGCACGGCTCCGGAGCGCAAGTCACAGCAATTCAATCTGCCCTTTCCGCAAAAAAACAGGATACTGATCGTCCCGGTATCCTTTCCGGTTATCGCGCCGGCGCAGCCCGCCTATATGCCGGCACAGTTGCAGATCGAAGGCGAAAGCCCGATCGACGTCGTCGCCATCACCAGCATCGACCTGATGGCGCGCAAGGCGTTGCAGGAGGAGATGCCGGGAATCCTGCTCAGAGGTATCATTCGCTCGACAGCCAAGGCGGTTGCACAGGGCCAGGCGGGGAAGAAGGATGAATCCGGGCTGGCCGCGCTCGCGATTGCGATCGGCTCGATGATCACGGAGTCGGCCGACGAACGCGGATGGCGTTCGCTGCCGGCGCAGATTGCAATTGCCCGGGCGCGCATTCCATCGGGTATGCACACGGTCGGTTTCGGCAGCACGCCCGGCCGCCAGGGGATACGCTTCAGCATCTCCGGCCGTTATGCAGTTGTCGGAATCAGGCTGATGAACGGCGCCACGTTCACCATGCTGCCGACGCAGCCGAACCCAGCGCCGCCCGCGGCGCAGCCCCGCACGGAGGCGTCAGCGTCATCCGGTCAACGGCCGCGGCGGCGGGAACGTTTTGACGAACACGCAGGATTACATTGGAGCGAACCATGAACGTGCGCGTGCTAACCCTTTTACTCGCCGCAGTGTTTGCCCTCGCCGGCTGCGGCGGCAGCAAATTCGAACGGCCCGGTTACGCCTTTGGCTGCCCTACCGGCGGCAACAAGAAGATCAAGGACAAGGAAAGCCTGATCGTAGCCAAGGTGGAGAGATCCGGAAAAACCGACGATATCGAGATCGCCGACCTGCGTTGCAGCGAACGCAGCAGCCTGCTGCGCATCGACATCGACCTGAAGAACGACGGCAAGGACGTGCGGCGCATAGCCTACCGCTTCCGCTGGCTGGATAAGGAGGGCATGCGCGCCTGGGACGACGAATCCTGGAAACCGCTGCTGCTCTATGCCAACACCAACTACACGGTGACGACGCTTTCGCCCTCGCAGCAGGCGACCGACTTCCGCATCGTGCTGATGGACCAGGACAAGTGATCAACCGCCGGAACAAACCCGTAACAGGAAGGAGAAACACCATGATGAAGAGCGCTTCCGTCCGCCTGATTGCCGCCGCGGGCCTCTGCAGCCTGCTTGTCCTAGCCGGCTGCGCCAAGGACAAGGTCCGCTATGGTGATGCGCGCGGGGTGGAGACCGTTACCAACGAATTCGGCTCCACCGACCTGCAGATGATCGCCGAATCCATGACCCGCTCGATGCTCGGCGCCCCGGTGGTGGCCGGCGGCAACCTGCCGATCGTCACCGTGCAGGACGTGAAGAACAAGACCAGCGAATACATCGATACCCGTGCCATCACCGACAGCATCCGCGCCGAACTGCAGAAGAGCGGCCGCGTGCGGTTCGCCGTCGATGTGGCGGCGATGCAGCAACAGATCGAGGAGCTGGAGCGCCAGCAGAGCCAGTACTACGATCCGAAGAAGTCCGCTGAAGTCGGCAAGATGGTCGGCGCGGCCTTCCGCCTGGAAGGCAACATCACTTCGATCGTGAAACAGGCGAAAGACGTGAAGGACGTCTATTACAAGTTCAATCTCCAGCTCTGGAACGTCCAGAACGGCCTGCTGGAATGGACCGAAGAAAAGGAGATCCGCAAGACCACGACCAAGGGTTGAGTTGCAGTTACTACACAGTTGATGGAATCAGCGCGTAGTTTCGCCGCCAATCAAGGAGGGGATGATGGGAAGTGGTGACGCACGTACGCGCCGCGGCAAGCTGTTCCGCGGCAGCCATGGCAAGACCCGCCCGAAGGGCAAGAAAAAAAGAAAGCCGCTGAAGATCACGGCGGGAAGAGCGGGCCGCGGCAAGCCGCACTGAACGCATCCTGCACAAGTTGATAATAGGAAGCGACGCCCGGCAGAGATCGGCCGGGCGTTTTCTTTTTGCATGGCTCTCGCAAGCCGCGGGTGCGCCGGATCCCGATGGCGCAAACACCTATGCAAGCAGCCCCAGCGCCGCGGCATAACGTTCAACGCATTGCAGCCCGAACGCGTCCGCGGCGATCGCGGGCATGCGGTCATGCACCGCTCCCAATCCGAGCCGTCGGGCCGCCAGACGCTTGCCGTAACAGTGCAGCGTTTCCAGCGACTGCATGACGAACACGATTGCCGGCAGCACTTCGCGGTAAATCATCTCGGCCTCGGCCTCCCTGCCCGCCTCGATCAGATCAAAAATGCGCGCCTGCCGGTCAAAGGTGTCGGCAGCCGGAATCATTCCGGCGCAGCCCGCGCGCAGGTTGTCGGTGAGTTCCAGTCCGCCGCGGCCGTTGAACACCGTGACCCGACCGCCGGTTTCCTCAATCATCCGTCGGATCGTGAGCGCCGGCCCCTCGCCCTTGAGGATACGGAAATTCGCGTGAGTGCGCGCAAGCGCGTCGATGCCCGCGGCAGTGAGGCCCACACCGAGATACTCGGGTGCATTCTGGATGGCGATCGGAATGTCGAGACGGTCGGCCACCGCACCGAAGAAACGGACGAAGAAGTGCTCCGGGACTCCCCGATCGGGAGGCGGCTGCAGAATCACCCACGATGCCCCATGCGCCTGCGCAAATTCTGCGAACTCGACTTGCGAGTCGACCGTGGGCGCGTTCACCGTGACCGCCAGTGGCAGCCGCCCCGCCAGGTCCTCTGCCACCCATTCCACCAGTTGCCGACGCTCCGCGTCCGATAGCTTGTTCACTTCAGTGCCCAGCCCAAGCATCGCCACGCCATGGGCGCCGTTATCCACGAACGCCTGTACCTGGCGCCGCGTCGCATTCCGGTCCAGGCCGCCCTGCGCCGTGAAAAAGGCGTAGAGCATCGGGTAGATGCCGCGCGGCGGCGCTGTACTGTCCATCCGTTCCTGGCTCCTCAAAAATCTGTTCATCATAAGCGCTGCTGGAGCAGCGGCCAAAATTGCGTCCCCGAATCCGGTGTACCATTTTTCCCGGGTTGAAGCGTGCCAGCGGAGGAACCGATCTACGACGACAAGGAATCGAAGATGATTCCGATCATCGAACGCGAGAAGTCACAGAACTTATCGGGGACTTCCTCGTGTTACTTCGTTTCCACGGTGTCTTCGCAGTGAGATTTACGGTTTTCCTTTGCGACCTTGCCGCGAGTTTCTTTCGGATCCGGGGCACCCGGCTGCATGCGTCCCGGCCGGGGTTGATCTATAGTTGGAGAATGTACGGCGGTTGCGGATGGGCATAATGATGGAGCTCACGGACGAAGAGGCCAGGTTCATCCGCGGGAAGATCGAGGCCTTGAAGATCGAGCATCGCGATCTCGACGACATCATCGAGCGCCTGTCCGGCGACCCGAACCTGGACGAATTGCAGCTGCGACGCCTTAAACGGCGCAAGCTGCTGTTGAAGGACCAGATTGCGCTGCTGGAGAGCCAGTTGGTCCCGGACATTCCCGCCTAACGACGATCCCGGATCAGCATGCTCCCGGGCACGCCAGCTGGTAGAACCTCGAGGCAATGCAGTTGGAGGCCCGTTCGATGTCGATATCGTCCCGATTGAGGCCGATGTCTTGCTCCCATCTCCGGGCCTGCGCGCGAATCTCACGGTAGTCGCAGGCGAGGCGATCTTCGCCAGTGTAGGCACGGCCGTCGTGGCAACCGTCGCAATTGCTGTCGCGAAGGATCTGTCCCGGCAGCGATTTTGCCCGCAACCATCACGACGAATGCGATGGCGCGAAAATTCATTTTGCGCCCCTTCCCCGGAATAGCCTCCAAACAGACCGCAGCCGCGGACAACCGTTTGTTGTCCATGAAGGATATTGAACCTGGCCCCGGCGCGGTTGGTCTACCAGGCAGGACACTCCCATGATTTTCACGACGCTTCGCGAGTCCATCTGGATTTCCAGGAACCTGACCTCCCTTCTTTGCCTCGCCGTGCTCGCCGGCTGTGCCGGCATGCAGCACCGGCCGCCGCCCACGCTCGAGCAGGTCGTGGAGATGAGCCAGGCTGGCAAGCCTGCGGAAGAGATCATCCGCGAGCTGCAGGAAACGCGCGCGGTCTACCCCCTGACCGGATCGCAAATCGCCAAGTTGCATGACCGGGGCGTACCGGACGCGGTACTGGATTATCTGCAGAGCACCTACGCTGAAAGCATCCGCTGGGATGCCCGGCTGCGCTACGAGAACTCTTTCCTCTGGTACGACTGTTTCTATTGCTATCACCGTCCTGTCATCGTCGTTCCCAGGTGAGCGTTACTGCGACTATCGGGCGCGGCGGGCGTGCCCGCCTCTGCCTTGGAAGGAGGGCGAGAATGTTACCCAAGAGCTTTTCAGTTTCCCGGTATACACCAAGCCTGCTACTGGCCCTGTTCGCGACGTTCCTGCTTGGCGCCTGCTCGATACTTTCCCCCCGTCCGGTCATGCCCATCTCCGAAGTCGTGAATTTGAAGAGCGCCCCACCGGAGCAGGTCATCAGCCGCGTCCGCTCGTCGCGGACAACCTACGCGCTGCGCGGCTCCGACTTCGGCAAACTCGCCGACGCTGGTGTTCCGCCTGCAGTGCTCGATCACTTGCAGCAATCATTCTATGACGATGTGGACCGGATGACCCGTTATTGGGTACTGGGTGAATCGCTGGGCGGTTGTAGGTGGTGCTATCCGCAACCCTTGGACCTTTCGACCCTGGCCCAGGGGGGCAACGGCATGGCGCCTCTCGGCAGAGCATTCAGCTATAACACCTTTTCCCGCCCGCAAGGCTTGCCCGACTGGGTAACCGCGGTTCCCGGCAAAATAAGTGCGCCGGCAATCACGGCCGATCAGGTTGTGCAGATGGTCAAGGACGGAAAATCCGCCGACGAAATCGTTGCAGCCATCCAGAACGCGCGCTTTCACGACTTCCTCGACCTCAACGGAGGGATCACGAACATCGCCACCCACTTCCGGGTGGGTTTGACCGGGTCGATGCTGGCGCAACTGCACGCGAACGGCGTACCTGGTCCCGCGCTCGATGCCCTGCAGAAAAAAGCGCTTGCGGAATTCATCGAGTTCCAGCGCGTTCGTTACGAGAGCTGGGGCAAGGGTAGCAGCAACCACAAATGAGTGCCCGCGCCGAACCGGAGAGACCGAGATCGTTCGCTCGCAGGCGCTGACTCTGGCGAGGATCGTCGCTCGTCCCGGCGCCGCGAGGACGCCGGCGCACCGCGAAAACAAACGGCAGCCTCTGCCCGAGGCCGCCGCCGGTAGAAATGGCGCGGTTTCGCGCCCTATTTATTTGTGGTCGAACAATCGCAGATCCGTCACCGCGCCGATCGATGCGGTGGACACCAGGTGCGTGTACTTCGCCATCAGGCCGCGGTCGAAACGCGGTCTGGGCTGCTTCCAGGCGGCGCGGCGCCTAGCCAGTTCATCATCGGGCACATTGAGCTGGATCAGTTGTTTGTGCGCGTCGATGGTGATCGAGTCGCCCTCCTTCACCAGCGCGATCGTGCCGCCGACGAAGGCTTCCGGCGCAACGTGGCCGACCACCATGCCCCAGGTCGCACCGGAGAAGCGGCCGTCCGTGAGAAGGCCGACCGAGTCGCCGAGTCCCTGGCCGATCAGCGCCGAGGTCGGCGACAGCATTTCCTGCATGCCCGGCCCGCCCTTCGGACCCTCATAGCGGATCACCACCACGTCGCCGGCCTTGATCTTCTTGGCCATGATCGCCTCCATGGTCTCTTTCTCGGAATCGAACACGCGCGCCGGCCCGGTGATGACCGGATTCTTCAGCCCGGTGATCTTGGCTACGCAGCCCTCCGGCGCCAGATTGCCCCTGAGAATGGCGAGATGGCCCTGCTTGTACATCGGCGCGCTGAAAGGACGGATCACGTCCTGATCCCTCCTCGGCTGCGCGGGGATGTTCTCCAGCTCCTCGCCGATCGTGCGGCCGGTGACGGTCATGCAGTCACCGTGCAGCAGCCCGTTGACCAGCAGCATCTTCAGCACTTGCGGCACGCCTCCGGCGTTGTGGAAGTCCACCGCGACATATTTTCCCGAAGGCTTGAGGTCGCACAACACCGGTACCTTGCGGCGGATTCGCTCGAAATCATCGATGGTCCATTCGACATCCGCAGCCGACGCAATCGCCAGGTAATGCAGCACCGCATTGGTCGAACCGCCGGTGGCCATCACCAGGCTGACGACGTTCTCGATGGACCTGCGGGTGATGATGTCGCGCGGACGGATGTTCTTCTTGATTGCGTTCACCAGCACGCGCGCCGAGTCGGCGGCGGAGTCGGCTTTTCGCGGGTCGATTGCCGCAAGTTGTGAGGAGCCCAGCAGGCTCAGACCGAGCGCCTCGAACGAGGACGACATCGTATTGGCAGTAAACATGCCACCGCACGCGCCCACAGTCGGACAGGCGTTCTTCTCGATGCCGTCGAAGTCCTCCTGACTCAACTTGCCGGCGGTAAACGCGCCCACGGCCTCGAAGGCGCTGGCGATGGTCAGCGCCTGTCCCTTCCAGTTGCCCGGCTTGATGGTACCGCCGTAGACATAAATTGCCGGCACGTTCATGCGCGCCAGTGCCATCATTCCGCCGGGCATGTTCTTGTCACAGGCGCCGATCACCAGGGCTCCATCCATCATTTGTCCGTTGACCGCGGTTTCGATCGCGTCCGCGATCACCTCGCGCGACACCAGCGAGTACTTCATGCCGTCGGTGCCCATGCCGATGCCGTCGGTGACGGTGGGCGTGCCGAAAACCTGCGGCATGGCTCCGGCCTCGCGCAGGGCACGCATGGCACGAACTACCAAAGGCTGGATACCGGCATTGCAGGGGTTCATGTTGGAGTGCCCGTTGGCCACGCCGACAATCGGTTTTTCGAAATCACCGTCCTTGAAATCGACGGCGCGAAGCATCGCGCGGTTGGGCGAGCGGGCAACGCCCGCGGTGATCAATTTGCTGCGCCAGTTATCTGCCATGTTCTCCCCCATTGCTGTGGAATGCCGCCTGCGGATTGCCATGCCCGGGCCTTAGACGCGGCCCGGGCACGGATGAAGGCCGCAAGTTTGGACGGACCGCCCACAGGTGTCTAATATATTATTAGAGGACTCGTGATACTAATTGCGAATCAAATGGAACTGCGCCACCTGCGCTATTTCGTCATGGTCGCCGAAGAACTGCACTTCGGCCGGGCCGCCGAGAAACTGCATATCTCGCAGCCGCCGCTGTCGATGCAGATTCGTTCGCTCGAGGACGAATTGGGCGTGACGTTGCTCCATCGCACCCAAAGGCATGTGTCGCTGACCCAGGCCGGGCATGCATTTCTGCAGGAAGCGCGGCAGATCCTGGCGCGGCTCGAGCAAGCGGTGTTGATGACGCGGCGCGCCGGCCGCGGCGAGATCGGCGAACTCGCGGTCGGTTTCATCAGCGTAGCGGATTACAACGTGCTGCCGGTGGTACTGCGCGAATTCCGCCAGCGATTCCCCCTGGTGAACCTGACCTTGCGTGAATCCACCAGCGACGCTCAGATCAAGGATCTGCTCGGCGGCCGCATCGACGTGGGCTTTGTCCTGCCGCCGATCGATGAACCGGCACTGAAGTCGGTCTGCATCGTGCGGGAGCCTCTGGTGGCAGCGCTGCCGGATCGCCATCCGCTGGCGCGACGCCGCGGCAAACTGGCGCTGGCCAATCTGAAGGACGCACCTTTCATCCTGTTCCCCCGGCCGATGGCGCCGGGACTGTACGACGACGTGGTGAGTTTCTGCAGGGCCGCCGGATTCAGCCCGCGCGTGGAGCAGGAAGCGATCCAGATGCAGACGATCGTCAGCCTAGTGTCGGCCGAACTTGGTGTGGCGCTTATCCCGGCCTCGCTGAAGAACTTGCGTCGCACCGGCGTCACCTACAAGGCGCTCCGGGAAGCAAGCCCGCTCACCGAAATCCATCTCGCCTGGCGGCGTGGCGACGAACTTCCGCCGCTGCGCGTATTCGTTGACCTGGCGCTGCAGGCCGCCGGTTCAAGACCGAAGGGGTCAACCGCGTGAACAGCGCTGCCGTCGAGCTTTCAGCGTTCCTGCCCGACGAGGCGGCCACGCTTGGATTCGGAGAAATGCTGGCGCAGGTGCTGCTGCCCGGATTGTTCGTTGCGCTGTCGGGCGAGCTGGGGAGCGGCAAGACGACGCTGGCGCGCGGCATCCTGCGTGGTCTCGGATACGAAGGGAAGGTGAAAAGTCCGACGTACACTTTGGTTGAACTTTATAAACTCTCTAGGTTAAACTTATATCACTTTGATTTATATCGGTTCAAGAATTCGCATGAGTTGTTGGAAGCAGGCTTCCGGGACAATTTCGATTCCCGCAACGTCTGCCTGGTCGAGTGGCCCGAACGGGCGCAGGACCTTCTGCCCATCGCAGATCTGAGCATTTCGCTTGGCGAAGAGCGTGGAGGACGGCGTATCCGGATCACCACACAAACGGAGCTGGGGAAAAATTGTCTGGCACGGATCGCATCCTGAAGCAGTGCAACGCTGGCCCGGGTAAGAACTGCGGGCGCCAGCGATCCCGTCGGCGCCTCGTCTTGCTCGCCACGGCGCTGGCCGGTTCCCTGTCGGCGCTGTCCGGCGCGCACGGCGCCACGCAGGTAAGTTCCGCGCGCATATGGCCGGCGCTGGAGTACACGCGCATCACGCTGGAATCGGGAGCACCGATCGCGCACAAAGTTTTTACCATCGCCAATCCCAACCGCCTGGTGCTCGACCTCGAGAATGTGGAATCCGGCACGGCTCTCGATGTGCTGTCCACCAAGATTTCGCCGGACGATCCCTACGTAAGCGGCGTGCGCATCGGCCGCTTCAAGCCCGGCGTCATTCGCTTGGTGCTGGACCTCAAGGCACAGGTCAAGCCGCAGGTCTTCACACTCAAGCCGGTCGGGGACTATGGCCATCGGCTGGTGCTGGACGTCTATCCGGTCGAACCAGTGGACCCAATCCTCGCCCTGCTCGAGAAAAACGTCGTCCCCGCGCCGGCCCCCGGAAGGGCAAAGCCGGCAACAGGGCCAGACCAGCCCGCAAGCGATGCACCCCGGGCGCCGGGCGCGCCGGGTGCCAAAAAGCCGGAGGTATTGCGCCTGGTCACCGTGGCCGTTGACGCCGGACACGGCGGCGAGGATCCGGGCGCAAAGGGCCGCAGCGGCACCTACGAGAAGCACGTCACGCTGGCAATCGCGAAGAAACTGAAAGCGCTCATCGACGAGGAGGCGAACATGCGCGGTGTGCTCATTCGAAATGGCGATTACTTCGTTAGACTTGGAGACAGGGTCGAAAAAGCAAAAAAAATTAAGGCCGATTTGTTCGTCTCGATCCATGCTGATGCATACGTGAAGTCCCATGCGCGCGGATCGTCGGTATTTGCACTTTCTGAACGAGGCGCAACGTCGGCCGCTGCGCGTATCCTGGCGGAAAAAGAAAACCAGGCAGACCTGATAGGTGGAGTCAATCTGGAAATCTACGAGCCCATACTCAAGCAGGTCTTGGTCGACCTGTCGCAGACCGCTACCATCAACGACAGTCTGAAACTCGCCCGGGCAGTGCTGGGCGAGATCGGCGGCATCAACAACTTGCACAGAGCGCACGTCGAGCAGGCCGGGTTCGCGGTGCTCAAGGCCCCGGACATCCCCTCGATCCTGGTCGAGACCGCCTTCCTCACCAACCCCGACGAGGAGAGTAGACTCAAGGACGAGAACTATCAGGACAGGATGGCACAGGCGATTCTGGTGGGTATCCGCAAATACTTCGCCGCGAATCCGCCGCTGGCCCGTTCCAAGCTAGCCCAGAACTGAGAGCAAGGATGAAGGCGGAAGGATGAAGTTATGAGTACGCGGAGCGCATTCCCGACTCTTGCCTTTTTGCTCTAACCCCTCCTTCCATCCCGAACCTTCACCCTTGCTCTCTCGCCTTCATCCTTCCGCCTTCATCCTTCATCCTTGACGGTCACCGGAATTCTCCTGGCCGCGGGCAGCGGCAGCCGCTTCGGCGGTGCCAAGCTGCTGCATCGGCTCCGCGACGGCACGCCTATCGGCGTAGCTTCGCTGCGAAATCTCAGAAAGGCGCTGCCCGACGTCATCGCCGTAGTGCGTGCCGGGGATGATGAACTGTCAAATTTGCTAGAGAGCGAAGGCATTGTCGTGAAAGATTGCGACGACGCATACCTGGGTATGGCGCACAGCCTGGTCTGCGCGATCCGCGCCAGCATGAAGGCCAGGGCTTGGGTGATTGCGCTGGGAGACATGCCCTACGTCGCACCGGCAACCATCAGCACGGTCGCCCGACACATCGTGCAGCCGGGCGGCATCGTCGTGCCCTCCTATGGGGGCAAACCCGGCCACCCGGTCGGTTTCGCCAGCAGCTTCCGTGCCGAGTTGCTCAGCCTGGAAGGGGACGAAGGCGCGCGCTCCGTGGTCAAGCGTCACGCGCAGGCTGTCGAGATCATCGACTGCCACGATCCCGGCATCCTGCGCGACATCGACACGCCGGGCGACGTGCTCTGAGCCTGGTCAATTCGGTTTGAGGACGATGGCCTTGAGATTGCCGTCGACGATGAAGTTGCCGCGGATCTGCGCCGCCTGCGATCTGAGTTCGATGAACACGCGCCCGTGTACTTCCTTGTTCGGCAATACTTCGAGGCCGCCGGTTGCCGAGAGCAGGCCGGAGGCGAGCTCGAAATTGCGATACTGGTAGCGGCCACCGGCGACGCTGACCGCGCCGGAGATTTCCTCGAACCGGGTCGCTCCACCCTGCACGTTTTGCCTCCCCCCCATCTGCAGCGCGCGCACCAGGTCCACGCCATCCAGGTCTCCCTTCCTGATTACGAACGTACCTTCAATCCTGGGCGTATCGAGCAGCGTGGCGGGGTCGGGAGCGGCCAGCGCGTAACGCAGTGTGGCTTCCAGTTGCCCGGTTGACTTCGCATCCCGCGTGAATACCGGCATCAATTCCTGCATCGCGACGCGCTCAGAATTCACCTGGCCCTCGATAGACCACGGCCCGCCCCAGTTGATCAACGCCGAACCGTTCGCGGCGCCGCCGTAAAGGAGGGCCCGGAATTCGTCGACCCGGATCTGATGGCGCGAGGCCACCGCCTTGACCGTGAAATCGGTGAACTCGATCTGCGGGCCGATCGGAGGCACCCAGCCCTTGCCGGCCGTGACCGCGATATCGAGTTCCTCGCCGCGCGGCGTGATCTGCACCGAAAGCTTGCCGTCGACCGTTTCCAATGCCGCCTTCTGCACGGCGCCCTCCGGAGAAAGATCGAGTTCCGCATTGAAGTTCGGCACCTTCGCCGTGCGCGATTCCAGCTTCACGCCCCTGAATACCACGCGCTTGACCTGAACCTTCTTGTCGGTAACTGCCGACTCCATCCACTTGGGTAAACGCGGCAGCACCTCCTGAGCCACGCTCGTCGACTCGACCGTGACGTTCCTGATGATCTTGACCTCATCGAACACCGACCCGAGATCCAGCGATAGCTCGACCTTGTCGATCTTGACGTCCTGCGTAGTGCCGAGCTTTACGTTATCGAGGCTCATCGCGAATCCACCGAGCACCGACATACGCATCGAGCCGATTGTTATCGGTTCCCCGATGTGGCCGGACGCCAGTCTCTCGATCGATGGAATGTAGGTGTTCATCGGTATCAGCTGGATACCGCCGACCACCAGTGCGACAACGGCGATGACTGTTATGATGGCCGGCCTGAAACGCTCCAAGGGCGTGCGAATCGCCCTCTGTTTTTTCAGGGATTGGACCTCCGCGCGCTTGCGATCGCGTTCGTCCTGTTCCTTGCGCCGGCGCGCCAACTCCTCCTCGCGCGCCCTGCGATCGGATTCGATCTTGGCCTGCTCTTGGCGCTCGCGCTCCAGCTGGGCCTTGACCTTGCGCTCTTCCTGCTCCTTGATGCGGAGCTCCTTCTCTTCCTGGCGCTTGCGCTCGCGCTCTTCCCGGTCCTGGCGTTCGCGCTCCATGCGCCCGCGCCGCTCACGGTCCTCGGCTTCACGCCGTTCCGCCTCCAGCCTCGCTTCCTCCTCCCGTTCGGCACGCTCGATTGCGCGACGCGACTCTTCCTGCTCGCGGTCACGAGCCTCTTCTTCTTGCTCGCGGCGGCGCAATTCTTCCTGCTGCTTCTCGAACTCCGAAGCAATCTGGCTTTCCATCGATCTCAGGCCCGAGAGATCGAATTCCGGAAGATCGCTTTTCGCTGCCGCCTCGCTGCGCGTGCGCTCCTCCTCACGCTCACGCCGCCTGCGCTCCTCTTCCTCGCGTCTGCGCCGTTCGTCTTCTTCCGCGCGCCTGCGGTCCTCCTCTTCGCGGCGCTGGCGCCGCTCCTCCTCTTCGCGCCTGCGGCGCTGTTCTTCTTCTTCCCGTTTCTTGCGGTCCTCCTCCTCGCGGCGCCTGTGCTCCTCTTCTTCCTTGCGCCTGCGGTCCTCTTCCTCGCGGCGTTTGCGTTCTTCTTCGTCCCTGCGCTTGCGCTCTTCTTCTTCCTTGCGCTTGCGCGCCTCTTCCTCGCGGCGTTTGCGTTCTTCTTCGTCCCTGCGCTTGCGCTCTTCTTCTTCCTTGCGCTTGCGCGCCTCTTCCTCGCGGCGCTTGCTCTCTTCTTCTTCCGCGCGCTTGCGCTCCTCTATCTCGCGGCGGAGACGTTCTTCCTGTTCACGCTTCTTCCGTTCTTCGTCTTCCCGGCCCCGGCGTTCGGCGTCCTCGCGATTACGGCGCTCGGCGTTCTCCCCTGCCTCGCGCTCGAACGCCTCCTGCTTTGCCCGATCGGACTGTTCCAGGGCCTTACGCTCGGCTTCGAGGATCTTTCCCAGGTCCCGTTGCGTCTGCGCCATCGCCTCGGCTTCGAGCTTTGCCTTGCGCTCCGCCTCCTCACGCAACTTGAGCGCGGCGGCTTCCTTGGCCTTGCGTTCGGCCTCGACCTTGGCAAGGCGCGCCGCTTCGTCGCGGGCTTGGCGCAGCGCCTGCTCTTTCTTCAGCCGTTCCTCTTCCTCGCGTTTTTTCTTGGCTTCCTGCTCCGCCTTGACGCGATCGGCGGATTCGCGTTGGCGGAATTCGGTCTGCGCCGACTGGTAGGGATTCTTTCCGGGAGCCAGAGAGGTGGTGAAGTCGAGATCGTCGACGTACGAGCTTTCCAGCGGAGTGCTGGGTGCGCTGCCGGAAGTGTTGGAAAACTCCTTGATATACCCGCCGGTGGACAACTGCAACAGCGAGCGATCCATCTCGGCATCGCTGAGCCTGGACTTGGCGATGAGCTCCGCGACAGTGGACTTGCCGTCGATCAGCGTAAGGACCTTGACGAGGTCCTTGGCAAGCTTGCCGGCTTTGTTCTTGATCTCCAGTACGCCTTTGCCGGTCTTGGAGTAGATCGTCTTCTTGTCCATCTTGTTCTTTCTCAGTCCCCGGGAATGAAGAAATACAACAACGGACTACCGACCAGACATCGACCGTGGAAGCCTGGAACGGCGATGCGGCAAGAGCAACAACGACTCTCCCCCCAAAGAAGCATGTTGTTTCGGCTAATTATTAGGCCTGACGGCGCGCGCGTCCAGTGTCCTGTTCCGCCGATTCGTAGGGTAACTCGCGAACCTTGGAAGCAGGACACTAACTAAGGTCAAATCGCCTTGACGATGTCCTCCACGACCTTCTTGGCGTCTCCGAAGACCATCATGGTCTTGTCCATGTAGAAGAGGTCGTTGTCGAGGCCGGCGTAGCCCGCCGCCATGCTGCGCTTGACCACCAGCACCGTACGCGCCCTGTGCACTTCCAGAATGGGCATTCCGTATATCGGGCTGCCGGGCACGTTGGCGGCAGGGTTGACCACGTCGTTGGCGCCCAGGACAAGCACCACGTCGGTGGTCGGGAATTCGTTGTTGATCTCCTCCATCTCGAATACCTGGTCGTAGGGTATTTCCGCTTCCGCCAGCAGCACGTTCATGTGTCCGGGCATGCGTCCGGCGACCGGGTGGATGGCAAAACGGACTTTCACGCCTTTGTCGTGCAGCTTTTCCGCCATTTCCTTCACCGCGTGCTGGGCGCGGGCCACCGCCAATCCGTAACCCGGGACTATGACGACCGACTCGGCGTTGCCCAGCAGGAAAGCCGCGTCCTCCGGGCTGCCGCTGCGATAAGTCTTCTGCGCCGCGTAGCCGGTCGCCGCAGCGGCATCGCCGCCGCCAAAGCCACCCAGTATTACGTTGAAGAACGACCTATTCATCGCCTTGCACATGATGTAGGACAGGATCGCGCCGGAGCTTCCCACCAGCGAACCGGAGACGATCAACATCGGATTGTTGAGCGAAAAACCGATGCCTGCCGCCGCCCAGCCGGAATAGCTGTTGAGCATCGAGATCACCACCGGCATGTCTGCCCCGCCGATCGGGATAATGATCAGTACGCCCAGCACGAACGCGATCGCGGTCATGACCGCGAACGGCGTCCAGCTTTGATTGAACATGAAGGCGATGCCAAAAGCGATCATGACGATCGCCAGCGCCAGGTTGAGCCAGTGCTGTCTGCCGAACACCACCGGGGCGCTGCGTATCCTGCCGGAGAGCTTGCCGAAGGCGATCACGGAGCCGCTGAAGGTGATGGCTCCGACGAAGGTGCCGATGAAAAGTTCAAGCCGGTTGCCGCGTGGGATGACGTCGTCAGCAGTCAGGATTCCGTATGCGCCGGGATTATGGACCGCAGCGAAGGCGATCAGCACCGCGGCCAGACCCACCAGCGAGTGCATCGCCGCTACCAGTTCCGGCATCGCCGTCATCTGGATGCGCCGCGCAACGACCGCGCCGACCGTACCACCTACCGCGACACCGAGCACGATCAGCATCCAGTTCTGCGTGACCGATAGCGTGGTGAGCACGGCGATCACCATGCCGATGATGCCGAACAAATTGCCCCTGCGCGCTGTCAGCGGCGAAGACAGTCCTTTGAGGGACAGGACGAAAAACACCGACGCGACCAGGTAGGCGAGCGCCACTTGATTTGCAGACATTCAGTTCTCCGAGACGGGTGCGTTGCCGTGGAACACGAACGGGGTTCTAGTGGCTCGCCCTCTTGTCTTTCTTCTTGAACATCTCCAGCATGCGCTGGGTCACCAGAAATCCGCCGAAAACGTTGACGCCGGCGAGCACGACGGCGACGAAGCCGAGCACGGTGCCCCAGTCGATCGGCCGGGGGCCGGCCGCCAGCATGGCGCCCACGATGATGATGCCAGAGATGGCATTGGTCACTGACATGAGCGGCGTGTGCAGCGCCGGAGTCACGGTCCACACCACGTGATAGCCGACGAAAATGGCCAGCACGAACACGGTCAGATGGCCAACGATTGGATCAACAGCTTCCATGTCTTTCTCCAGAAAAAATGGCGCCGCGTGACGGGCCCTTGACCGCAGTTCCGATCGCGTCACCGGTCACTTGTCACCCGTCACTGTTTTTTGATCGGCTCCCCGCCGATACACACCAGCGATCCCGCAATGACCTCGTCCTCGCGGTTCAGGTTCAGCTGTCCGGTCTTGGGGTCCATCAACAGGTTGAGGAAGTTGAGCAGGTTGCGCGCGTACAGCGCGCTGGCATCCGCGGGCACCAGCGCCGGCAAATTGGCGATGCCGATGATTTGCACGCCGTGTTTGACCACGGTCTTGTCCAGTTCCGAAAGCGGGCAGTTGCCGCCCTGCTCCACTGCCATGTCCACGATCACCGAGCCCGGCTTCATGGTCTTGACCATAGCCTCGGTGACCAGCACCGGCGCCGGACGGCCGGGAATCAGTGCAGTGGTGATCACAATGTCCGCCTGCCTGATGCGTTCCGCGATCAGGGCTGCCTGGCGCTTCTTGTAGTCTTCGCCCATCTCGCGCGCATAACCGCCCTGCCCCTTTGCCAGTTCCTTCTCGGTCTCGGTGAGCGGCACCTCGACGAACTTGCCACCCAGCGACTCGACCTGCTCCTTGGTCTCGGGCCGCACGTCGGTGGCTTCCACCACTGCGCCCAGGCGCTTGGCGGTTGCAATCGCCTGCAGGCCCGCCACACCCACGCCCATGATCACCACCCGCGCCGCCTTGATCGTGCCGGCAGCAGTCATCATCATCGGCATCAGACGCTGGTAGGCGTTTGCGGCCAGCATCACCGCCTTGTAGCCGCCGATGTTGGCCTGCGAGGACAGCACATCCATGCTTTGTGCCCGCGAGATCCGTGGCAGCGATTCCATCGCAAACGCGGTGACGCCGGTCCTGGCGATGGCTTCGATCCCGTCCCTCTTGTGAGGCGCGAGAAGCGCGATCAGGATGCCGCCGGAGTTGACCATGGCAAGTTCACCGGGTTCGGGACCACGTACTTTCAGTACGATGTCGGAACCATAAGCCTCGGCCGCGCTGCGCACCACGGCAGCACCGGCGGCCGCGAACTCGGAGTCCGGTATCGAACATCCGGCGCCCGCGCCGCTCTGGACCAGCAACTTATGATGGCTGGAGCCGGCAAGTTTCTTTACGGTCTCCGGGGTCGCGGCGACCCGCGTTTCGCCCGCGCGGATTTCCGCCGGTATGCCAATCTGCATGGATGGAAAAACCTCCCTGTCGAGCCGGCCTCCGGCGGAACGATGCGCTCGTCATGGAGGCCAAGATGGGTGTCACAAAAGTGCGCAATTATAAGTTATAGGCGAGACGGGAGGCGAGGACATAGCGGCAAGACACCGATCGGGCACCGGGTCACGACCGCCAGCGCCTGGCTCGGGCGTGCACCCTGAACCAAATGCCCCGGGGCTCCGAGGCGCGGCCTGCGGCTATAATCGCCCTGATCCCAGACCTGCATCGATGCCCGCCATCCACTTGCTTCCGGACCTCCTGATCAGCCAGATCGCGGCTGGGGAAGTGGTCGACCGGCCCGCCTCCGCGCTCAAGGAGTTGCTGGAAAACAGCGTGGACTCGGGCGCTACCGACGTGACTGTGCAGCTCGCCGAAGGCGGCATCAGGCAGATCCGCGTCGCGGACAACGGCGCGGGCATCGGCAAGGACGACCTGCCGCTCGCGCTTGCCCGCCACGCCACCAGCAAAATCGCTTCGCTCGAGGACCTGGAGCAGGTTGCCAGCCTGGGATTCCGCGGTGAAGCACTGGCCAGCATTGCAGCCGTTTCCCATCTGAGCTTGCTGAGCCGGACCGGCGACAGCCCGCATGCCTGGAAGTTGGATGCGAGCGGCGGCGCGTTGTCCGCACCCGAGCCCGCCGCCGCGGCTGCCGGCACCACGGTCGAAGTGCGCGATCTTTACTTCAACACTCCCGCCCGGCGCAAATTCCTCAGGAGTCCCGCAACCGAATTTGCCCACAGCGAAGAGAGTTTCTGGCGCATCGCTCTGTCGCGCCCGGATGTACGCTTCACGTTCACGCACAACGGCCGCGCGCAGGCGCACCTGCATCCAGCAAGCGCCGAGGAGCGCATCCACAGCGTACTGGGAGAGACCTTCCGCGAAGCCGCGATCCCGGTCCAAGCAGAGGCCAGCAGCTTTCGCCTGCGCGGTCTGGTCACCCAACCGACCTACTCTCGCGGGGCCCGCGACGCGCAGTACTTCTTCGTCAACGGCCGTTACGTTCGGGACAAGTTGCTGGCGCACGCGGTGCGCCAGGCCTATCACGACGTGCTTCATCACGAGCGCCATCCCGCCTACGTGCTGTTTCTCGACCTGGACCCGGCGCTGGTGGATGCGAATGTTCACCCTACCAAGATCGAGGTGCGCTTCAGGGATTCGCGCGGCATACACCAGTTCGTTTTTCACGCACTCGAGAAGGCGCTGGCCGGAACCCGTGCGGGAAAGCCACCTGCGCAGGAGGTCGGCGCCGCGATGGTCTTTCCGCGCGCGGACACAACCGCCTTTCGCCAGTCGGGAATGGACCTGCGCGCTGCGCAACCGGCAGCGTTCTACGCAACGCTGTTCGGAGCAGGCCAGGACACACTGGAGGCACCGGCACGCGCACCAGCAGTGCTGCCGCAGGATGCGCCGCATCCGCTTGGATTCGCCCTGGCGCAGCTCGCCGGAATCTACATCCTGGCGCAGAACGACCAGGGCCTGGTGGTGGTGGACATGCACGCCGCCCACGAGCGCATCGTCTACGAGCAGCTCAAGAACGCGCTCGACGCTGACCGCATCCCGACGCAGCAGTTGCTGATTCCGGCCACCATGGCGGCCAGCGCGCTCGAGGTGGCGACCGTCGAAGACAACGCGCCGACCTTGTCCAGGCTGGGCTTCGATCTCGCGGCCATCGCACCGAATGCGATCGCGGTAAGGGCGGTGCCGATGACGCTCGCGCAGGCCGACTCCGCTGAACTCGCCCGCGACGTGCTGAGGGAAATCGCACAGTTCAGCGGCAGCAGGGTGCTCGCTGAGCGCCAGAACGAAATGCTTTCGACCATGGCCTGCCACGCCGCGGTCCGGGCCAACCGGTCGCTCACCGTAGCCGAGATGAACGCGCTGCTGCGCGACATGGAAGCGACCGAGCGCTCCGGCCAGTGCAACCACGGGCGGCCGACCTGGTTCCAGGTCACGATCGGCGAGCTGGACAGGATGTTCATGAGAGGAAAATGACAGGGACGAGTAAAACCGCTGGAAGGCCGTCGCCGTAGCTTCAATGTCTCGCCCCTCGTCCCTCGCCCCTCGTCCCTCAACAGAATTGCCCCCGGCAATTCTGTTGATGGGCCCCACCGCCAGCGGCAAGACCGGGATCGCACTGGAACTGGCACGGCATTTTCCTGTGGAGATCGTCAGCGTCGACTCGGCTCTGGTGTACCGCCGCATGGACATCGGCACCGCCAAGCCGGATTTGGCGACCCGGCTCAAGGTGCCGCACCATCTGATCGACATCATCGATCCCACCGGCAATTATTCGGCGGCGCAGTTTTGCGAGGATGCCCTGGTGGCGATGCGCGGCATCGTCGAACGCAACCACGTGCCGCTGCTCACCGGCGGCACCATGCTTTATTTCAAGGCGCTGCAGGAGGGGCTTTCCGACCTGCCGCCGGCAGATGCGGAGATCCGCATGGTGATCGAGGCGATGGCCGTGAAGGCCGGCTGGCCCGCCATACATCGAGAGCTCGAGCGCATCGATCCTGCCACCGCCGAACGCCTAGAGCCGAACGATGCGCAGCGCGTCCAGCGCGCGATGGAGATTTTTTACCTGACCGGCAAGCCGATGTCCGAGCTGATCGCCGCGGGCAGGAGCACAAGCCTGCCCTATCGCATGATCCCGATCGCGCTGATCCCGGCGGACCGTGCAGCTCTGCATCAACGCATCTCCGCGCGTTTCGAGGAGATGCTGGAACTAGGGCTGATCAACGAGGTGCGCGCACTGCGCGAGGACTACGACCTCGAGCCCTCGCTGCCGTCGATGCGTTGCGTGGGCTACCGGCAGGTGTGGCAGTACCTCGATGGCGAATTCGGGCTGGGAGAGTTGCGCGACAAAGCTGTTGCCGCCACGCGGCAACTGGCAAAACGCCAGCTCACCTGGCTGCGTGCAATGCCGGGGGTCGACGCGTTCGACAGCCTGGACGAGGAGTTGCAGCAGAGGATCGAGGCCTGGCTGCCGCAACAACTCGGGCGCTAAAGAACGGGAGCGTTGCGCACGCTCCCGATAACCCGGAAATCAGTTGGCGAGCGAATCCGCGCCGGCCTTCGCGATCTGGCCGTCCTCGGTGGATTTCACACCGCTTACGCCGATGGCGCCGACCAGTTGCCCGCCGACCATGATCGGCATGCCGCCTTCCAACGGCAGGGCGCCATGCAATGCGATCAACGCATTGCGGCCGCCGGCGATCGCATCTTCGAATACCTTGGTCGGGCGCTTGAAAGACTGCGCGGTGCGCGCCTTCTGGATGGCCACGTCGATGCTGCCGGTCTGCGTGCCGTCGATGCGTTGCAGATAGACCAGATGCCCGCCGTCGTCCACCACGGCGATGACCACGTTCCAGTTGTTCTTCCGGGCTTCGGCTTCCGCGGCCGCAGCGACTTTCTTCGCACCTTCGAGTGTCAGAACTTTCTTGTCTGCAAGCTGGGCGTGCGCGTTCAGCGACAACGCCGCGAACACCGCCAACGCGACCAGGGAAAGCATCCTCTTCACGGGCGACATAACTCCTCCTCATTATTGATCTGGTTGATTGATCCTGCCGGGCTGCGGCGGTCGAGCACGGGCGCGCTTGCTCGACGCGGACAGTGGCTGGCGTCTAAAGATACCCCTTCCCTCCCGCACGCTGCAATCAGTTCCCGTCTTCCTTGCTCTCGACGCGCGCCCGGGCGCCGCCGCGCGCGAACGCCAGGCGCAGGCGTTCACCGGTCTGCACCTCGGCCGCCGAGCGTACGATACGGCCGTCAACCTTGGCGACGATGCTGTAGCCGCGCTCGAGGACCGAGCGCGGATTGAGGTGCTCGAGGTTTGCGCCCAGCCTGCGCAGCCTCACATCGTGAAGTTCGAGCAGGCGGGCGTAACCGAGTTTCAGGCGCCGCGCCAGTTCCTGCTGCTGCAGTGCAACCGCATCGAGGTCCGGTCGCGTCGTACGCAATCTGCCCAGAAGGTCGGCAACGCGCCAGGATGCCGTGTCCAGGACTTTCATCATGGACAGTTTGAGCCGTGTCGCCAAATGCGCGAGATTCCGGGCCTGGTCGCGGATGCGCTCCCCCGGGTGAACCAGACGTTTCCCCAGGTGGTCCAGCCGCTGCATGCGCGCCTCCAGCAGCCGATCGACACTGCGCTTCAGTTGCCCATGCAGCTCTCCCAAGCGTGCCAGCAACTCTTCCCGGTTGGGACTCGCCAGCTCTGCAGCAGCGGTCGGCGTCGGCGCCCGTGCGTCGGCAACAAAATCGGCGATGGTGAAATCGGTTTCGTGGCCGATTCCCACTATGACCGGGATGGCGCAACCGGC
>JACXTT010001210.1_pt1 | contig 43670 bp, 31 predicted proteins | sample 9270951 | NCBI WGS metagenome assembly JACXTT01 (sample SAMN15532306, study PRJNA645909) | rock metagenome | isolation source: weathered quartz diorite | place: Puerto Rico | collected 2017-06-21
ATCCCCACGCGCAGTTGCAGATTGATCCCTTTCTCCCGTCGCAAGCGCTCGGCTTGTTTCCTGCTCTCCTCTTGCATGCGCAGCGCGGCGTAGAGAGCGCGCTGGGGATGATCTTCATGCGCAATCGGGGCGCCGAACAGGGCGAAGATGCCATCGCCCATCGACTGGGCCACATAGCCTTCGTAGCGATGCACGGCATCCATCATCAAGTGGAGAGCAGGATCAAGGATGGCGCGCGCGTCTTCAGGATCGAGATCGCGAATGAGGTCCGTGGAGCCTTTGATATCCGCAAACAGGGCAGTGATCGTCTTGCGTTCACCTTCAGTGACAGTCACGGCGCGTATGCGCTCGGCTAAATGGGCGGGCGTGTAAACAGACGGGGGACGAGGATCAAGGGTCGAAGAGCTACTCACTACCGCGGGTTGACTACTGGCTATCGGGGCTGGTTCTTTGCCTTTTGCCTTGTTGCCAAGAACATCGCCACAGTTGTCGCAGTACACAGCGCTAGGTTCGTTCACCGTACCGCAGCTTGAGCACACAAGCGCCAGCTTGGTTCCGCACGTCCGACAAAACTTCGCGCTTGATCGATTGTCATTCCCACACTGTGGACAATTCATTCCAGGTTCCCCTCTCCACCCGCCATGACCACAAGTGTCGTTTACGCCTTTGCCGTTTGCAGCACAACGCCCAGTTCTTGCGCAGAGGTCTTGGGCTTAAAATATAACCGCTCAAAGCCAATAACCTCTCCCTGTACGTCTTTGATCAAGATCAGACCATTGCCAATTTCCTCACACACTTCCTCGCGTTCCGGATCGTCCCAGTACACAGTGAGGGTCTCGCCGACAGGATCATGGATCACTTTGACTTGGGCCATATGACATCTCCTTCTTTGATCTTATCGCAGGGATAGGCGGTGATAAGAAAGCCCTCTCCGTTCACGCGTTTGACAACAACACAAAGATAGCGACGCTGCTCAGTATGGTAGAACAAATAGATGGCAGGATCATATTGGCTTCGGCGGATCTCCTCCGGCGAGCGCAGCACCTGCGCGACATCCGTTAGTCGTCCACGGAGCTTAGGATGTTTGGTTTCGATCAACGCCCAGTAATCCGCTGTCGTCCGGACCGAGAATCCTAAAGGCGTGAAGACCGGGAACAGTGCAGATTCTTGTGGACTCACGATGTTCCCTTCACACTAATTCTTCCAACAATCTCTTCGCCTCTTGCAAATCCTTCGTCTCAAACCCTTCAGTGAACCAGCCGTAGATCTCGGCCAACATCTTGTGAGCTTCTTTCTGCTTGCTTTGTTGCCGCCACAGGCGGGACAGGCTGATTGACGCTCGCAGTTCCCACGACTTCGCTTGCTGGGTACGTGCGATGGCGAGAGCTTTGAGAAAGTACGCTTCGGCTTCGCCTTGGGTATCGGGCAACGGGGCTCGGGGATCGGTAACTTGGAACGTTGAACCTTGAACGGTGAACTCTTTTTGAAGAGTCAACTCTCCCTTGAGTCGATACAGCTCCGCCTCGTAGAATCGCTCTCCAGTTTTATCTACTTGAGCCAGCGCTTCGGCCAGGGCAGTGAGTCCCTCTTCCGTCCGTCCCGCTTTCCCACACGCCTCGGCGAGCAAGGCAAGGATAAGCGTCAGTACTATTCCTGACCCCGTCGCCCGCCAAGCGGTAAGACCCCTGCGTATCTGGGCAACGCCCTCTTCTCCTGGCTCTTGTTCAGACAGTACCCAGCCCCGAAAGATAGTTCCCCCTGCTCCTCGGTAGGAGAACCCATGCTCGGTACAGAGCGCAATTAACGCCTCTACCTGCTCTTGGACTGCCTGCACTTCCCGGCGGAAAATATGAAGCGGCATGGTGGTGGTTAAGGCCAAAGCCAGGCTAAAAGGATGAGCCACCTCCTGGGCGAGGGTCAATATGTCACGGCTCTTCTTGAGGGCCTGGTCCGGATAGCCAAGCTGCCACAGGGCCAGCACTGCAACGGAGAGGCAGCTCACTCCGGGGTCCTGCACAGCGCCAGAGACATGGGGATTGTGCAGCTGTCGGTCGTAGAGGGCCAATCCTTGCTCCACATACATTCGGGCTGGCGCCAACTCTCCCAGCCACAACAAGGGCTCTCCCAGTATATGATAGGCCTCCGGGAGGAGGGCTGGGTCCTGTACCCTCTGGCTCAGGCGCAGAAACTGCTCCGCCAGCTCACGCGCTCTTTGCAGTTCCCCCCGGATGAGATGAAACGACCACAGTCCATACAGCACGGGGAGGAGCTGCGGCGTCTCGCCCACCTGCTGACAGAGCTCGCGCGCCCGCGTGTAGACTGTTTCCACTTCCGGGGCCGCATAGCCCTTGGTAGCCATTAGCGGAGCGCCCAAAGCGATTTGTAACGCAAGTTCTTGCTGGGCGCGCTCAGGGGTATCTGGGAGGGTCTTGAGGAACTCCAGAGCCGCGGTGAAGTGCGGGGCCCCTTCGGCATGCGCGGACCGCTGCACCGCCTGTTGGCCAGCACGGTAGAGGTAGTCTATCGCCTTCGGAGTGTTGCCGCTGCGACTGTAGTGCTGCGCCAGTTCGCTGTAGTGCTCGTCTAAGCTGGCGCTATATAACGCTTCAATGACTTGCGCCGTCCGCTCGTGCAAGGCTTTGCGTCGCTCTTGCAGTACTGTACCGTACGCGACTTCCTGTGTCAGGGCGTGCTTGAAGAGATACTCTACCTCGGGAAAAGCAGGCTGCTCGTAGAGGAACTCTTTACGCTGGAGCGAGGCCAACAAAGAGTAGAGCATCTCTTCGGAGAGGGAGACAACCTGCCGCGCCAGGCGCAACGGAAACTCGCGCCCGATCACCGCGAGGTGCTGGAGCAGCGCTTTTTCCTCTGGCGCTAAGCGGTCAATGCGCGCCGCTAACACCCCCTGCACGGTGGTCGGGATTTGTAGGGGCGCACCGGTGTGTGCGCCCGGTTTCCCTGGGCCGACGCGTGGGCCGGCCCCTAGACCATCACGGACCAAGACCCCTTGCTCGAACAACTCTTGCACGACCTCTTCCATGAAAAACGGGGTTCCCTCGGTTTTCTCTAGAATCTGCTGCTTGAGCCCTGCGAGGCTGGGGTCAGTCCCCAGCAAGCAAGTGAGCAGCTCCTCGGCTTCCTCTTTGCCCAATGGCGCCAGCCGCAGTTGGGTGTAATACGTCTTGCTCCCCCACTCGTGGCGATACTCAGGTCGATAGTTGGTCAACAATAGAATACGTGCGGAAGCGATACTCTCACTCAGGACCTCCAGAAAACCCTGTGTCTCGCTGTCAATCCAATGGAGGTCTTCAAAAATCAGGACCAGCGGTTGGTTGAGACTCTCACGCAAGAACAGCTTCTTGAGCGCCTCAAACGTCCGCCGCTGGCGCACCTGGGGATCCATCTGGTGCAGGCTGGCCATCGGATCGTCGATGCCGAGCAAGGCAAAGAGGTAAGGCAACGCGTCTTCCAGGCTGCGATCTAGAGTCAGGACCTTACCGGTGATTTTCTCCCGCCGCTTGCGTCCGTCGTCCTCCGGCGTAATGTCAAAGTAGGCTTTGAGCAACTCAATGAGCGGGAGATACGGCGACGCTTTGCCATAGGAGACCGAATAGGCTTCGAGGACAAGGCAGCCGCTCTGCGAGGTAAACTTAAACTCATAGAAGAGCCGCGACTTCCCCAGCCCGGGTTCTCCCATGACACCTACGACCTGCCCGTGCCCGATTTTAGTTTGCACGAGCGCTTGCTGGAGCGCCTCTAGTTCCCGCCGCCGCCCGACAAAGCGGGTCAGGCCCCGGCGGGTCGCCACCTGCAGTTTGGTGCGCAAGGGGCCCACCCCTCTGACCTCATACACGTTAAGCGGCTCTTCCAGCCCTTTGATGTCAGCGGCCCCCAGGGGATTGAGGTCGAAGTAGCCTTCGGTTAGGCGTCGGGTGTATTCGGTAATGAGAATCGAGCCCGGGGTTGCTATTTGCTCCATACGGGCGGCAAGGTTGATGGAATGGCCGACCGGGACATAGTCGGTATGCAAATCGTCCTTGCGGATCGAGCGCACCACCACCTCGCCCGTGTTCACGCCCACCCGCATGCTCAAGGGCATACCGTGTTTGAGGCGCACGTGATCGCTATACTGCCGCATCTCCTCTTGCATACGCAGCGCAGCATACAAGGCCCGTTGGGGATGATCCTCATGGGCCAGCGGCGCGCCGAACAGCGCAAAGATCCCGTCTCCGAGCGCTTGCGCGACATAGCCCTCATAGCGATGCACCGCGTCCATCATCAGCTGCAACGCCGGGTCAATAATTGCGCGTGCTTCTTCAGGGTCCAGCCCTTCGATCAGGGCCGTCGAACCTTTGAGATCCGCGAACAGGGCGGTGATGGTTTTCCGCTCACCTTCTGTCCCGCCACGCGCTTCCAACGCTTCTCGCTCAGCTTGAATGCGTTCAGCGAGATGAAGCGGTGTATAATTGACGGGAAGCGGGGCTGGTGAAGGCACACGGCTCGGAGGTAAGGAAGTTTCCTCAGGTCCTTTCCAGACCAGCATTTTGCCCTCTTTATCGACCGCAAACTCTTGCCCTTCGATGAGTTCGAACTTCAGGTCCTCCAGCGCCTCGTCCTCTAAATCGAACTCCCGCTTGAGGGAACGGTAGGTGATCCGGCCTTGCCGTTGAAGCAAGGCTTTGGCCTGTTCAATGATTTCAGAAAACCTCATAGCGGATTCCTCGCTGCCGCTCCCTGGGATGCAGACGGTGTCCACAGGGCACTATATCGGGCGTGGTGTGGCGGAACAACGAGTACGCGGTTTCGTTGAACTCAGGCGGCAAGACGCTATTGGGTCTCTAATATTCGAGGATACGCCGCCTGACTCGCGTTTACATACTTCTGAAAGTTATCTCGCGGCCCGACGACGCCAGAGGAAGAAGACCGGCACGCCAGTGAGGACGATCAGTAAACCAGGCCAGGTATAGGCAGGTTTTACAAATAAGAGGTCAAGCATAATAACCGCCGCCGTGAGCACATAGAGCCCCGGTAGCCACGGGTAGCCGAAGGCGCGATAAGGCCGTTCGGCTTCTGGACGGCTGCGTCGCAGCAAAAAGAGACCAACAACAGTCAGGACGTAGAACAGCAGCGCCGCAAAAATGACATAATCTAAGAGATTGCCGTAGGTGCCGGACAGCGTCAGCACCGACGCCCACACCATCTGAAACCAGAGCCCGCCGGCCGGCACGCCGGCCGCATTCAGACGCGCCGTCTTCGCAAAAAAGAGTCGATCTTGCGCCATGGCGTAGTACAAGCGCGGCCCCGCCAGGATAAGGCCGTTCAGGCAGCCAAAGGTGCTCACCATAATCGCCGCCGCCATAATCGCCGCCGCATTAGCGCCAAAGATCATCGAGGCCGCAGCAGTCGCCACTCGGTCCTCCGCCGCATATTGTATCCCTCGTTCGAACGCTGTGGCGCCAGCAGCCGTTCCATTCAGCGGCAGCAAACTGAGATACGCCAGGTTCGTTAAGCAATATAATCCCATCACTACAGCCGTACCGCCAATCAAACTCAACGGCAGCGTGCGGCGCGGATTCTTCACTTCTCCAGCGGCAAACGTCACATTGTTCCAGGCGTCTGAAGAAAACAGCGGACCAACCATAGCGCCGCCGACCAGCATCAGGAACCCGAGCGAAACTGGCTGCTCTCCCCAAAAGTTCTTCACGTTTGCCGTAACCGCTTCGGTATTTCGAGACACAAAGAGTCCCAACAGAATGAGGGCCGCCAGCGCCGCTACTTTTGCCGAAGTAAAAACGTTTTGTACGAGCTTGCCCTCTCGCACGCCCAGGCTATTTGACCATGTCAACAAAGCGATGACAGAGATAGCGACTAATCGTTGCGTGGAAAATGATACTGGACCAAGTTGAAACAAGAGATGCTGCGCCGAGACCCAGGGAACCAAGACGCCGAGGTACTTCGCGAAACCGACCGCGACCGCCGCTATCGTGCCAGTTTGAATGACAAGAAACAGGGTCCATCCATAGAGGAATCCCAACAGGGGCGAGTATGCTTCACGCAGATACACATATTGGCCGCCGGCTCTTGGCATCATGGCGGCCAGTTCACCGTACGCCATGGCGCCCAACACGGTAATGATCGCATTTAGCACCCAGACCAGCAGGAGCCAGCCGGGAGAGCCAACGGTGCGCGCCGCATCCGCCGAGACAATAAAAATCCCCGACCCGATCATCGACCCAGCAACGATGGCGCTGGCGTCCAGAAGGCCTAATTCACGATGGAATTCCCCTTCTCGGGCGGGTTGGATGGTTGCTTCGGCTTCGACAGCCGCGGAAGAAGAAAGGCGATGATCGCTCACAGGGTTCTCGCAACTCTAGCGTGACAAGACCGATTCCCGATCCATGTAGGCGCGCGCAGACGAAAAGGAAGAGACGCTGTAGGGAACTGTAAACGTCAATAAAATCTTCAAGAATAAACGCGGGGTAAACTCGCCGCGCAGGATAACGTCATATTGGTTAATTGTGGTCAGAATCGTACCCACAATGCAGGCGATTTTGACGGCGCGCCGCACCGTTTCGCGGAGAAACCAGTAATGCACGAACCGTCGGAGAGATGAAGCAAGAGCCTTCTTTTCTCCAAACTCCTGGACCGGCGTCACTTCTAGTTTCTTCTCTTCCATGCCAACGTCCACGGATGGTCTTTGCCTCCCACGAACGAAGGGCATTGTGTCAGAAATGACAGAGCGGGGCAACCTGAGAGCCCGCGCACTGTGCGCTCTATGGCAGATGGCTCGCTCCCTACGGTCGCTTCATAGCTCGCTCACTGCGTTCGCTTGATAGCCCGCTCGTTGCACTCGCTTTATAGCAGATGGCCGATGGCGCTGCTCTGCCATAGAGCGAGCAACGCGAGCGAGCCATAAGCCATTCGCCATAAAGTGAGCGCAGCGAACGAGCCGTCCGTAGGCGGCTACCCAGTCGCGCCGTGTGATTGGTCCGGAGTGGATGCGGCGCTGGCGGCAGGCGCTAGCCAGCGTTCAAGCGCTTCTTGCAGCTCGCGAGGTTTGATTGGCTTGCCGACGTAATCATCCATGCCAACATCCAAACATCGCTCCCGGTCCCCCTTCATCACGTTCGCGGTCATGGCAATAATCGGCAGACGCAGCAGCTCTCTGCTCTCTTCAGATGAAGGGAGAGGCGGACTCAGTGTGTTGTCGGATGCAAGGATCTCACTTCTGGCAAGTTGCCATTGTCTTTCACGCACGCGGATCGCCAACGTCGTCTCAAAGCCATCGAGTTCCGGCATTTGACAGTCCATTAAAACAGCGTCGAACGGTCCCTCTTGCTCTAGTGTGGTTAAGGCCTCTTGTCCGTTATTGGCGACCACGACCTGGCAGCCCATTTTTTGCAGTAAACGCACGGCAAGTTTTTGATTAACGGCGTTGTCTTCAGCTAATAGGAGCCGCTTCCCCAGCAACACAGGGCTCACGGAGGAAGACGAAGCGCGGGCGCCAGAAGCCGAGTCTGTCGCAGATGCGTGCTGCTCCACTTGCCTCTCCAAGTGCACCGTAAAGTGGAAAGTGCTGCCCTTCCCTACTCCACTCTGGACCCAAATATTGCCGCCCATCAGCTCCGTCAATTTGCGGCAGATTGAGAGCCCCAGCCCGGTGCCGCCATATCTGCGCGTGGTTGAGCCGTCAGCCTGCGCAAACGCGTCAAAAATCGTCTGAAGTTTTTCAGGCAGAATGCCAATACCAGAGTCTTGTACAGCAAAATGCAGAAAATCAGCTTGACTATTTAACCGCCTGACTTCGACGGTCACTTCCCCTCGTTCGGTAAACTTCAGCGCATTGCCGATGAGGTTAATCAAAATCTGACGGATGCGTCCAGAATCACCCACAAGAGCATCAGGCGTCCCGGGCTCCGTAACGCAACGGAGTCCCACCGCCTTTTCCTTTGCGCGGAAGGCAAAGGTTCTTAACACTTCATTCAGAAGCTTTTGTAAAGAAAAGGGAACCGGATCGAGTTCGAGTTTTCCAGCCTCAATCTTCGAAAAATCAAGGATATCATTAAGAATAGTGAGGAGAGATTCCGCCGAGGTTTTTACCGTTTCTGCTAATTCTTTCTGATCAGAAGATAATTTTGTCTCCAGCAGTAAGCCGGTCATCCCCAGTACGCCGTTCATCGGGGTGCGCAGTTCGTGGCTCATGTTCGCCAAAAATTGGGATTTTGCGCGGCTGCCGGCCTCAGCGGCTTCTTTGGCTTGGCGTAACGTTTCTTCGGCGCGACGGCGCACGATTGCCTGCGCGATGAGGTTCGCGATCTCAGAGAATTCCGCGAGCACTGTGCTTGCGAAGGGCTGACGCGAGAACCCCGCCACCACGCCGACAACTTGATCATTGCTAATCAAGGGATAGCCGATGAAGGACACCAATTCTTCTTGTTTCGCCCATTCCGTATTCGCGAAAAGCGGGTCATGGCGAATCTCGTTCGTCACATGCGCCTGGCCCTGCTGAACAATGCGACCAATTTCACCACTCCCGACAACTATCCGCTCTTGGGTCCGGTCGTTGTCAGTTGCGAGCCCGGCGCTCGCCTGCAATTCCAGCAGCGGTTGGGTTTCATTCCGTGTCCAAATTCGCACAAAGGCCATGTCGAGAGTCTCGACAAGAAGGGACGCGCATTCTTGTAGGATGATTGGCAGCGCCTCCGTCTGCGCCACTGTCATACCAATATCCGCACGCAATATGGAGAGTTGCACCCGCATACCGAGTTCAGCCTCGATCTGTTTGCGTTCGGTAATGTCCTCATCCGTCCCTACATATCCGACGAGTTCTGGAGTATGAGTATTATTCTGCGCATACACGGCGGTGGCGCGAGACAAGACCCAGCGCACCTGTCCGTTGCGATGAAGAAAACGAAACTCACCTTTGTATTCACGTCCCAGGGTTCGACATTCTTCCCAGGTTGTGAGTACGGCGTCATAATCGTCAGGATGAATCGTCTGCATCCACCCGTTACCCAAAGTTTCTTCGTACGAGAGGCCTACTATTTCTTGGCAGCGCAGATTCGTATAGACACAGGCTCCGTCAAGGGCCATTTGAAAAATACCCACTGGAGACGCAGCAGCTAAGGAACGAAATCGCTCTTCATTTGCCTGTAAGGCGGCCTCAATCTGCTTGCGTTCGGTCACATCTCGGAATGATCCGGCCATACGAGTGGCAATGCCTGCGTCATTCCACAAGGCTTGCCCGCGTAACTGCACCCAGCGGTACTCGCCAGACTTCGTGACGACCCGCAATTCGACGTCAAATTCGCCGCGATCTTTGAGATGGCGTGTAATGGCTTCTAATGTTATTGCCGCGTCTTCCGGGTGGACACGTTGAAAAAAGGCCTCAGACGTAGGAATAAGTTCATGCTCCTCAAGTTCGAGCAGTTCGGCAAAACGAGGAGAATAGTACACCTCGTTCGAAAGGATGTCCCAATCCCACAATCCATCGTTGGCGCCACGTATGGCTAAAGCGAATCGTTCCTGGCTCTCCCGCAATGCCGCCCCAGTGTGTTTATACTCGGTGACGTCTTGCGTACTCCCCCATATCCGCAGCACGCGCCCTTGCTGGTCGATGACGGGACGGGTGAAAGAACGCACCCAGCGCACTTCTCCGTCCTTCTTCAGCACCCGAAATTCACGCTGCATCGTAGCGCCCTCACGCCACTGCTCCATTCCATTTTGCAGGAGCGGTAAATCGTCCGGGTATACATAGAGGCGCCATGGATTGGGCTTTCCCATCATTTCATCGACGGCATAGCCAGTTACTCGCGAGAAAGAGTCCGTGAGCCACTCGAACTCCACAGTTCCATCTTCTCTACTGAGGAAAGAAAAGGCGTAGTCCGCACTCGTCTCACAGATCGCTCGGTATCGTTCTTCGCTGATGCGTAGCGCAGCCTCCGCCTCCTCACGGGCGGCGACTTCGGAGCGAAACTGCCCAGCGCTTTCAGCCAACGTCTGTGCTTGGGTTTGCATCTGGCGCAGAAGAGGGGGAAAGATAAACACTCCGCTGTATCCAAGGATTGCAAGCGTGAGAAAAGACCAGAATAACTCTAGACGCCTCAGCTTCTGCTGTTGCACAGCCGCGTCGGCAGAGTAGAGAAATGTGATCTCTTCCATGCCGATCAAAAAAGGTTTCTCCGCCGCTACGAGAATATCGACAAGGTGGGCTATATGCTCTGACGTATCTGCGTTTGCTGTTGTGAGTAACGCCTTAGTTGTAGTCTGAATGACGTAAAAATAAGGATCAATCTGGCGAAACTGCTTTTGTATATCGGTATTGTCACAGGGGGGGAGGTCAAGGGAAGGGTCTCCATGTTGAAGTCCCACATGAGTACGTTCCCAGACAGTAAAGGCCAGAGAGAGTTCTTGGACAGCCTGCTCACGGACTGAGGGTTGCTTAGCCATCGACAACAAAAGGGCAGCTTTTGTCATCCGTGTAACAAGCATTCGTTGGCGGCCAGCGACATTTACTATCCAGGCTTCTTTACCCGGCTGCTCAGCCTGCCAGCGAAAGACAGCGCCGAGGACGACAACGAGCGCAAGCAATCCCCAAATCCACACCCCTCGCCTCGCCAAGGCTTGATCTGGCGACACAGCCGCAGATTTACTGTTCCCGGCTTGACGAAACGTACGCATTAATTTTTGTTTGAATGCAATTCCAACCCTTGCCACATACAACGTATCGGCGTCTTGGACAAAGAGTTAACTCCTTCCCCCCATAACGCAACGGGCGCGCCATAACGACGCGCCCGTTGCCGAGAAAGAGCAAAATAGCTCACTCGCTCCGCTCACTCTATGGTGAATAGCTCGCTCGCGTTGCTCGCTTTATAGCTGATGGCAAATGGCTCGCTCGTTTCACTCGCTCTATGGCTGATAGCTCGTTCGCCGCGTTCACTTTATGGCTTACGGCAGATGGCTCGTTCGCTTTGCTCACTCTATAGCAAATGGCTCACTCGCTCCGCTCGTTCTATGGCAAGATGCTTTTTGTCATCAGCTATCTGCGATATGCCATCGAGCGCACGCAGTGCGCGGGCTATCCGCTCTATGCCATATGCTATAGAGCGACCGGAGGGAGCGGGCTATACAGCGCGCTCTGCGCGCGAGCTCTACAGCGACCGCATGGAGCGAGCCATCTGCCATAAACGGCTTAGTCTTTAAATTCCGGCATCACTTTCGTCGCGAACAATTCAAGTTGACGCCGTGCTTCATCCCAGGAGATGAGACCCTGATCAAAGTACCAGCCAAACCATTCGATGCTGCTATTTTTGCGCAATGCATCGAGTTCACGTTTGATATCATCGGTTGTTCCCACCAAGGAGTATTTGGCTTCCACCATGCGCTCGAACGTGTTGGGGATGGCTCCGGTTTCGCCTGGGAAGCGATACGCTTCAAAAAAGCCAAAGCCGGAGAAGTATTCAATAAACCCTGTCCCTTGGGAGTGCGCTCCCAAGGAGTACGCCTCTGTATAATTGTCGCCGATATGCACCGAGCGGAACGCGCCCACGCTTTCTCCAAGCTGCAGGGTCCGACCGGCTTTGGCAGCCTCGTCTCGATACGCTTCACATAACTGCCGGAACGAGGGCGGATGAGACACGAGAATCCAGGGCAGAATTCCTTCAGTCGCGCACCAGCGGATAGTTTTCTCACTGACGGAGAACGGCTGCCAGATGGGAGGATGCGGCTGAGTGTAGGGCTTAGGAATAACGCAGATACGCTGAATGGCGCCTTCTGCGTCCACCTCGCCTGGGGCGCCATATTTCGCCGTCCAATTCTTCGCCACCGGCCATCGACGAATACCGACATCGTACGGAGTCGGCGCTTCGTAGTATTTGCTCTGGAAGCGGATGGACTCTTGCGTCCACGCCATCTTCACGATCTTGAAAACTTCTTCGAACACTGCGCGGTTATGCGCATCGACTTCGGAGCCGTCCATCGGCGCGCCGGTCACGTGATAATGCTGGCCGAGCACGTTTGTCCAGCGATCTTGATAGCCGCGCGCGAACCCGGCGATGAAGCGTCCTTTCGTCAAATGGTCGAGCACAGCGATCTCTTCCGCGACGCGGATCGGGTCCCACGTGGGCAGCACGAGGCCAAGAGAAGCAAATTTGATCCGCTTCGTGCGCGCCGCCAGGTCCGTATAAAGCATGAGTGGGGCCACGGACGCTTCATATCCTTCTGAATGGAAATGGTGTTCGGTGGTGGACATAGCGTCGAAGCCCATATCATCGGCCATCTGGGCCATATCCCGCACTTCTTGCAGCATTTGTTGATATTTGTCGTTATTGCGACCAATGGGCCGCAGCCGCTCGCGCTCCTCAAATGTGGCGGGAATAGTTGGCAAGATAAACAGGTTAAATTTCATGACAATTCCTCCTCACAGGCATGACCCACCAGCTGCACGCTGACGAAGAGCTACGCACGCGCGAACACCAGCGGGAGCTGTTTGAATCCGAATACCACGGGACTTTCTGTCTGTCGAACCGCAGGCTCCTGGCCACGTTGCATGGCAGGAAAGCGATCGAGAAATGCATTTAAGGTGATCCTCGCCTCTGCTCTTGCCAGCGGAGCGCCCAAGCAATAGTGAATGCCGGCGCCAAATGCGACGTGGTTGCGTAAGTCACGATCGAGCCGGAACTCGTCTGGTTGCGGAAAGGCTTGCGAGTCTCGGTTCGCAGCGCCGTAAAAAATCGTCACTCGATCCCCTTTCGCGATCGTGACGCCTGAGACTTCAGTGTCACGCGCAGCCCAGCGAAATAATCGTTGTACAGGGCTTTCGTAACGCAGCGTTTCTTCGATCACGGTATCGACGAGACTACGGTCCTCACGCATTTGCCGCCATAATTCCGGCCGCTCGACCAGCGCGTTGAAGAGATTGCCCAACAGGTTGGTAGTCGTTTCGTTCCCAGCAATGAGCAAAAGGATGCAAAAACCAAGGATCTCCCAATCCTGCAACGCTTCCCCTTCAACGTCGGCTTCCACTAAGGCGGTGATGAGATCTTCGGCGCCGTGTGCGCGTCGGTCTGCAGCCACTTGCCCGAAGTACGCCACCATATCCTGCAGATTTTGCATGCGCTCGTTTGCCGGCGACGGAAGCGTTGAGAGAAAGGCGTCGGACCAGCGTTTAAAGGCGGCGTAGTCTTCGCCCGGGACGCCAAGCAGACGGGCAATAACCTTCACCGGCAGAGGCACGGTGTACGACTCTACAAGATCAACTTCTTTTCCTTCGCTTTCATCGAGCAGAGCGTTGGCGATCTCCGTAATCCACGGCTCCAGCGCGGCGACGCGTCTCAGAGTGAATGCTTTGTTCACCAAACGACGGAAGCGTGTATGCCGAGGCGGATCATCTTGGATCAACACCAGCTGCGGTCCAAACTCACCAGCTTGAGGATTGTTCGACGAGAACGTCTCGTGATCGCGCAGCGCGGCGTACACGTCAGCGGACTTCATCAGCCCCCAAGACCAGATAGGCGACGTACGGCCTAAAGACTCGTTAGCGGGAATACCAATGTATCGCACAGGGGACTGCGCGCGCAGCGCTTGGTAGAGCGGATACGGGTCGGTGAACAAGTCACGTTTCGTGAGGTCAGCTGGGGTGAAAGATGGGAAGGTCATAGGTGCTCCTGGTGTTATGGTTCGCTCACTACGTTCGCTTTATAGCTTGCCCGCAGAGCGCGCTCCATAGCCCGCGCACTGCGTACGCTCGATGGCCCGCTCCCTTTGGTCGCTTTATAGCATATAGCAGATGACAAAAAGCGTCTTGCCATAGAACGAGCGCAGCGAGTGAGCTATTAGCTATAGAGCGAGTGAAACGAGCGAGCCATTTGCCATCTGCTATCAAGAGAGCGTAGCGAACGAGCCGCTTGTTATTTCCTTCCTCAGCTCCGCCGTCGCTGCTGCATCAACCATCATAGTTTCAGCGTTAATCACAACGCCGTAATCACGGCGGGCGCTGTCGAGAGAGACATAACCGTTACGTACATCATCCGCCACTTTTTGCGGATCTCGTTTCAGCGGATCACCCCAACCCCCGCCGCCGCCCGAGCCGTTGGTCAGCCTCTCTTCCGGCCCCATGGCTTCGTAGACCATGCCCGTCACGCGCTCCTGTTCCGTTCCGGGGCGCAGAATGACATGGCAGTTTTCTCCATCCTGGCCTCCGACCATGCCCCAAGGCCGAGTCTTAGTTTTCTTCACCAAAGTGACAGCGGACGCCGGAGCCAGGAAGCGATAAACTCGATCAACGCCTAGTCCACCCCGATGTTCGCCTGGTCCTCCAGAATCTTGACGAAGCCCATAGCGCTCGATGAAGAGCGGCGCTTTCGTTTCAAGTACTTCGACCGGATTGTTATGACATCCTGGCTCGGTGAGATGCATAATGCCGTTCTCTCCGTCACCGTTCGCATGTCCGCCAAACCCCACGCCTTCATTAGTCGCTTCAATCCACATCTTGCCAGTGCGCGGATTCACACCTACACCCATCATCGAACACACATCACCGCCCGAACACGCTGGGACAATATCGGGCAGCCCCTGCGCAAGTGCTTTGGTCACCACTTCGGTTGCGAGCAGCGCCGGCCACAAGGTAAAGGTCGCGGCAGGAGGCGTGGCGTGCATCAACGTGCCCGGAGGAGCTTCGACTCGTAAGGGCCGGAAGTTGCCCTCATTGGCCGGAGAATCTGGTGTGGTAATCGCCTTGAATATCAACCCAGCGACACCAAGCGTACAACCGAACGGAATGTTGATCGGCCCGCGCGTCGCCGGAGAGGAACCGCTGAAATCGACCACCATCTCGGCCTCAGTGATCGTCACGGTGGCTTTGATTTTGACTAACGTGTCTTTATCGATTCCGTCATCATCGACCCAATCTTCCGCGGACCACGTCCCTTTTGGCAAAGCGGCCAAACGAGCGCGAGCCAGCCGTTCGCCGTGGTCCAAAATCTCAGCAGCGGCGTGCTCATAGGTCTCCAGCCCGAACTTGTCAACAAGTTCCACTACACGACGCTCGCCGGTGCGGCACGAGGAGATTTGCGCGTTCATGTCGCCCAGTACGCGATCCGGCATGCGACAGTTAAAGCGAATGATGTCCTCAATCTCTTTGTTCAACACGCCGCGTTTGTAAATTTTTGAGCAAGGAAAGAACAAGCCCTCTTGATGCATATCGACCGAGTCGAGGCAGTAGCCCGCGTCTTTTTGCTTGAGGTCCAACCAGTGCTGTTTGATAGCGGTAAAGCCAACAAGTCGCTCACCATGAAAAATCGGGGAAGCGGCTGTCACATCCAGCGTATGCGTCGAACTCCAATAGGGATAATTCAGCAAGATGACGTCGCCGGGATGAATATTCGCCAGGCCATGAAACTCAATAATCTTGCGTAAGGCGTAATCATTGGCCCGCGTGAAGATCGCCAGCCCCGGAGCCTCGGCAAGCAGCCGGCACTGCGTATCATAGATGCCTAAACCAAAGTCGCGGATCTCGTAGACAATCGTGCTGTAGGACGTGCGCATCAGATTCCGCGCCATCTCCCGTGCGGCGGAAAGTAAATAGTGACGAATCACTTCAATAGTAATGGAATCGACTGGGCTCATGAGTTGTCCCTCCTCAAGTATGGCTGATAGCTCGCTCGTTTCACTCGCTCTGTAGCTGATAGCTCACTCGCTACGCTCGTTCTATAGCAGATGGCTCGTTCGCTACGCTCACTCTATGGCAAGACGCTTTTTGTTATCTGCTATATGCTATAAAGCGACCAAAGGGAGCGGGCCATCGAGCGCACGCAGTGCGCGGGCTATCTGCTATATGCCATAAAGCGCACGCAGTGCGCGGGCCGTATGCTATTTGCCAACTGTAATCACCAATTCTCCATACTTTCCGACTGTCACCGCATCTTCTGCATGCACGACCGTAGTCGAACTCGGATCTTCGATAATTGCCGGTCCTTCTACTCGATCTCCACACAGGAACTGCCGGCGATCGTACACAGTGTACTCCTCATACTCTCCACGCTCTAAACGGTACACAGGGTGAGCGCCTTTGCGCGCCTGTTGGCTCTTCCCGGTTCCAGCCGAGAGCAAAGGCAGAACTGGACGCGGCAAGAGGCCGATGGCGCTCACCCGCACCGTGACGATCTCAACGGGATCATCCATGCGATGACCATACTGCACCAGATGAGCAGCGTGAAAATCTTCAGCAATACGCGCAACATCAGGAGAAGTGAAATCACTTCTTCTCAGCGTGACATTCACTGTATGTTCTTGCCCTTGATAGCGAAGTTCTGCAGAACAGACGAACGTCTGATTTTTTGGCTCGAACCCATCGCGCTCCAGCGCGGCGCTCCCACGCTGGAGCAAGCTTGTGTACATGGCGTTTAGCACAGCCGCTTCTACCGTATGCAACTCAGCCACAGAGGTCTGGGCAAAGTCGTGGACAACGTCAACCATTAACATCCCCAGCGCCGAAAAATTCGCTGGACCAGGCGGAATGATGACTGTGGGGACACCGAGTTCTCGCGCCACACCTACCGCCACAAAACCCCCGCCGCCGCCAAAAGCCAAAAGCGCAAAATCTTTGGGATGAAATCCTCGCTCAACCGAGATCTCGCGAATAGCGCCAGTGATCTTCGCCTCACTGATGCGCACCATGCCGGCAGCCGTTTGTTCGAGAGACAATTGCAGTCGTTCCGCCAGTTGCTGAACCGCACGGCGCGCTAAGGCCGCATCAAGCTGAATCTCTCCTCCCAAAAAATTGCGCGGATCGAGATAGCCAATGATCAGGGCTGCATCCGTAAACGTGGCGAGCTGCCCGCCTTTGCGATAACAAGCAGGGCCGGGCACAGCACCCGCGCTCTGCGGTCCCATTTGCAGATGACCGCCCTCGTCGATCCACCCGATGCTGCCGCCGCCGGCGCCGATAGTATTGATATCAATAGTCGGAAGAGACAGCGGCAAGCCTTCAAACGACGCTTCATGTTCAACGGTGATGCGACCGTCAACCACCAAGGCGGCGTCGAGACTCGTGCCCCCCATATCGAGCGTAATCAGATTCGGTTGCCCAAGAAGCTGACTAAACGCCTGCGCGCCAATCACGCCGCCGGCTGGGCCTGACAACACCGTATGGACGGGTTGCTCCGCCGCAGACGTCACCGTCATAGCGCCGCCGCCAGAACGTGTTAACAGAAAGTGACCAGCGAATCCTTCGGCGCGCAAAGCGCCGTCGAGTTTAGCAAGATAGCCCCGGATCACAGGTTTAATATACGCATCGATCACGACTGTGCTGGTGCGCTCGTACTCACGATACTCGCGACTGAGTTGGTGCGAGAGTGAGACGAGAAGAGTCAGACATTCTTGGCGCAACACCTCCGCCAGAAGTAACTCGTGGTTTGGGTTGGCGTAGCTATGGAGAAAGCACACCGCAACAGCTTCGACCCCCAAATCGCGTAACTGTCGCGCCAGGGCGACCGCTTCCGCACGGTCGAGCGGAGTTAAAACATTTCCTTGAAAATCGCAACGCTCGGTTACTTCAAAGGCGAGCGAACGCGGGGCGAGGGGCTTTGGTTTCCGGTACTTCAGGTCGTACATGGGATCGCGCGCCGTGCGCCCCAGTTCATAGACATCACGAAAACCTTTCGTCGTCACTATGGCTACTCGTGCGCCAGTGCGCGTGAGCAGGGCGTTGAGCCCCAGCGTCGTCCCGTGCACAAAATAATCGAGGTCGCTCAAGCGCGCCTCCGCCTTACGAAACCCCTGCAACACGCCGCGAGCTGGGTCTTGCGACGTAGTCTCCACCTTCTCCAGCCTGAGGGTGTTTGTTTCCTCATTCAAGACGATGACATCGGTAAACGTTCCGCCTACATCGACTGCAATGCGCATAACAAATCCGTATTAGAGTTTCAGCGCCCCCGCCGCCTTGGCTTTAATCCGCACGGCGTTTCCAGGCAAATAAGCAAGAGGAATTTCCTCCACTTCGAGCAGCTCAACGCTGGCGGGATCAGCCCCAGCGGCGCAAGCACGCTCACGAGCCAGACGCACCGCTTCATCCAAAGCTTGCGAACGGGTCATCGTCTCCAACGCAAACACACGGTCAATCGCGCCACTGACCTGCGCAATGGCGACGCCAATCGCATTCGCCACTTCACAATGCAGCGGGCGTATAATGTCGGACACCCCTTCTAGTCGGTCCGGGCACAAGATACTGCCTCCGCCGACCGCCACGACCGGCGTTGGGTCAGACGAAAGCTTGACGCGATCAATACTGTCTTCGAGGCGGCGCTGAATATACGCCAATCCTTCTTCAATAAGACGAGAGGGAAGGGTCCGCACGCGACTAGGGTCGCCTATCTGCGCGCGACCCGCCGCGACTGCTAGATCAGTCGCCGTCAGCTGTAGACCGCCAAATACTCTCGCTTCTTCCATAAGACGGTAGCCTACGCTATCAGGGCCGATATGAACCTCACCGAAATCACCCTTCGACAAGCTCAGGGTGACCGGGTCAATGTTTGAAGCCTCAGGAGCAGACCGTTCGTGCTGAGCTTGTCGAAGCACATGGACACGACTGCCGCCGCCCAACCCGATAGACATTAAATCCGGCATGCGGAAGTTGGTGCGCACCCCGCCAATCTCCACAGCCAGGGCCGATTCGCGCGGAAAGCCTTTATGGAGAACGCCAATGTCAGTCGTGGTGCCGCCGATGTCGATGACGATGGCGTCATCGCTCTTGCTTAAATATGCAGCGCCGCGAATGCTGTTCGCCGGTCCTGATGCAATGGTGAAGATGGGGTAACGCAGCGCATAGTCCACTGACATCAAACTCCCGTCGTTTTGGCCGAGGAATAAAGTGGCGGGAATCTGCAATTGACGAATCGCCTGAGTGAATCCCTCAATTGCAGTCCGGGCAACTGCGATAAGCGCGGCGTTGAGGACGGTCGCGTTCTCCCGCTCCAACAAGCTCACGCTGCCAATTTCATTGGAGAGACACAGTGGGACATCTTCGCCTAACTCTTCACGCACAACCTCACACGCACGCAGCTCATGCTCGGCATTTACTGGAGAAAAGACGCCGGTGATGGCAACCGCCTGCGCTCGTCCTTTCAGTTGGCGCGCCGCAGCACGAATCTCTTGCAGATCAAGAGCCGCAATGGGCTCACCATTGTACTCGTGCCCGCCATGTAGGATGAACGACTGCACGCATACGGTCTGCCGTAAATCCGCTGGCCAGGTCAGCAGAGGCGCCACCGCCCGCGTGGCGGGAGCGCCGAGCCGAATCACACCTACCGAGCTGAGTCCTCGCCTGGTTACGATCGCGTTGGTGCAGTGGGTCGTGCCGAGCATGGCATGGCGAATAGCAGTTGGAGGAAGTCCGGACGCCGCCAGCACGGCCCGCAAGGCGTTGACGATACCGCCCATGACATCCGGCGTAGTAGGCGACTTGGTCTTCGCAATGACTTGGTCCGACGCATCAAGAATAACGGCGTCGGTGTTAGTGCCGCCGACGTCAATGCCGAGGCGGAAAGCGGTAGAAGCGAGAGCGGAGCTCATCAGTTTTCTCACACTAAGTTTGCATTCGTCCAGCAGGATGCATATATGCACAAACGATGAACGCGGAATGATGAATGCTGAATACAAGACAATGCTGTGTTCCGTTCATCATTCATCGTTCACCATTCATCGTTTTCTCAAGCGGCGCGTAGTCAATCTCGTATCCAAAATATCGCGGTCCGACCAACGCCAATCCTTCAGGCGTACGCCACTGTGGATGGCAGGGAATGCCCAAGACCACAATGCGGAGACCATATTTGAGGGCTTCGGTCGTGATCGGAAGTCCGGTCTGTTCGTCAACAATCGTAATAAGGTCAGGCACGGTCGCCTCGGGACGTCCATCACGCCAGCAGACGAGGTTTTCGTTTTGAAAAGCAATTTTGCAGTGGACTCCGGCGTCGCGTCCCGCGCCGATGATGTCTACTTCTCCTCGCGCAAACCCGCGTTCTGTGCGTCGTCGTACGTCGGTAATTTTTCCTTCGCACAATCGACGCCCCTGCAAGAGCATCGTCAACGCTTCGATTGGATCTCGCTTCTGTTCTCGATAGGTTTTTAAGGTGTGACCGATCTCGCGCGCCAATGAGATCGTGCCCGGAATCATCGCCTTCTTGGCGACAACGCCCTGCATTGCATAAAGGGCTATACAAGCCGAGCAGCCCATCTGGATGGTCGCGGTTCGGGCCAGACGCTCCGTCCAGAAGTTATCACGAGTTTCCAAAAGCACCTGGTTGCCTTTTTCATCGGCGATAACCATGGGGGTCGCGGCTACACCATGCAAGGTTGGCGTAACCATTTGCAATTCTGGAAACGCGCGCCCCATACCGTCCGCATCGACAAGCGGGATTCCCAAGCTGGCGGCGACCACGATAGGGATCATCGAATTCACGCCGCCCGCCTCGGCGGACACGGTCGCTACGGCGCGACATTGCAGGCGGCGTTCGAGCATACGAAAGGCGTCGAGCACTTCTGAGCCGCTGGGGATTTTTTCCACCAGCACGGTCGGCGCACCCATCATGGCTGTGGGAATAATCCAGCCGTCATCCGGCGTTTCGTCCAGCGCGAGCAGGGGCACGGGGCCATGCTGAGCCACGGCTTGTTGCGCCATCAGTTTCCCAAGAGTGGGATCGCCGCCGCCTCCCGTTCCAAGCACTGTGGCGCCGAGGGCGATTTCATCGAGCGCATCGTGGTCGAGAAATATCATTGTAAAAGAAGACCTTGTCAATGTAAAAAGAGATTAACTCACAGTGATCTCACCGACCCGTAAATCGATGCCAAGATAACAACCGCGAAAGAAATCAAGTCCGAGAAGCCCATCGATTTGGGCGCTCGAAGGCAATGTATGACAGAGAACAAGAAATCTCTCCAAAATCCGCCCTACCGACTCAATGCGTTCCACAGCAAGACGAGCACAGAATTCAACTCCGCTCCCAGTTGTCACTTGTATACGTTCTGGAGCTGTCGCGGGATCGTAGCCCAGCAGTACTATCACATCGGTATTAACCAGAGTACTGCTCGCTCCGGTATCAAGGGCGAAACGTACAATGGTTTCCCCTGCCGGACCAAACAGACGCACCGGTACAGTGATTAGTCTTTCCTGTAGATCAAATCGATGACTCACAACACCACTTCCATGTCTTTTGGCAAGCTGCCTACGAATAAAAATGCGCTCTGTTTCGGCTTTAACAGACGAGCCTGGCGGTATACTTCATCCCGATTTTTGCTATGCCACAACACTTCGCCGCGCTGGACATTGAGTGAGATATCAACTTCAGGGTCGCCAATAAGTATCCATTCTCCATCGTAACGAGCTTGAATTTCCTGGATGGTAAGAATTTCTGACATACTCATCTCCTATTCCTCTGATGCTAGACGCTGAACGCTAGACGCTAGACTGTCCAACAGCCTCTTCGCCTCTTGCAAATCTTCGATATTGAATCATTTACTCATCGGGTCATTAGATGAAAACAATCCAGCAATGACTCAATCACCCGACGACTCAATCCCTTCATTTGCCTCCCTGCGCAAGCAGCAGTTCGCCTTTGAGGCGATACAGCTCCGCCTCGTAGAACCGCTCCCCAGTTTTGTCCACCACCGCCAGCGCCTCGGCGAGTGAGGCAAGCCCGTCCTCTGCCTGTCCCGCTTTCCCATACGCCTCGGCCAACAGGGTAAGAAAATGCGGTCGCCAATTTTCTGCTCCCGTAGCCCGGGAGGCGGCCAAGCCCTGGCGCATCTGTACGATCCCCTCCTCCCCCTGTCCCTGCACAGCGAGCGCCCAGCCCCCCCAGATAGCACCCCACGCCAAGAAGAACGGAATCCCCTGCTCAGTACCAAGTGCAATCACCGCTTGGGCCTGCTCTTTGGCTGTCCGTTCCTCTCGGCGCAACTGATGGACCACGACCGCATTGGCCAAGGCAACACTTAAGCTAAAGGGATGCGTCAGTTCCTGAGCCAAAGTAAGGGCCTCGTAGCTCTTCTTTAGCGCCTGGTCTGGGTAGCCCATATGCCATAGGGCCAAGGCCGTCCAGAATAAGCCCCCCACCCCGAAATCCAGCCCGTAGAGAAAGGCTAAGAAGCGATGCTGCTGGGAGTTGTAGAGAGCAAGGCCCTGCTCCAAGTGCTCTCGGGCTCGAGCAAACTCTCCCATATAGTATAAGATCATTCCCAGCGCATAATGGGCCACGAGGAGGAACGCTGGGTCTTGTTGACGTGAGGTCAGGCTGAAGAGCTGCTCTCCCAGCTCGTGCGCCCTCTGGTATGCTGCCCGCGTCATATAAACCTGATATAGGCCAAACAGTACTGGGAAGAGCTGTGGAGTCTCGCCTATCTGCTCGCACAGATCTCGTGCCCGGGAGTAAGCGTGCTCCGTTTCCAGGGCGGCCCAACCCCTAGTAGCTATCAACGGCACGCCCAGAGCGACTTGCAGCGTGAGTTCTTGCTGGGCGCGCTCGGGAGTATCGGGTAAAGTCTTCAGCGTCTCCAGAGCAGAGCTGAGGTGACTGATCGCTTCTGCATTGGCCGACCGTTGCACAGCCTGTTGCCCCGCCAGTTGCAGATATTCTATTGCCTTTTGTACATTGCCACTGCGGCTGTAATGATATGCAAGCTCGCCGTAGTGGTCTTCTACTCGCAAGTGAAACAACGCCTCTATCGCTTGCGCAGCACGTTCATGCAGCACTTTGCGTCGTTCGACGAGCAGGGAGTTGTACGCCACTTCCTGGGTGAGTGCATGTTTGAAAACATATTCAGGTTCTGGGAATGCAGGCTGTTCGTAGATGAATTCGGCGTCGCGTAGGTGCGAGAGCGGGCTATGCAATTCATGTTCAAGTTGATCAGCGACCTGCTTAAGGAGACCGAGAGAGAATTCTTTGCCGATCACAGCGAGGGTCTGCAGGAGGGCTTTTTCTTCAGGCGACAGGCGATCAATGCGGGCAGCAAGGACACCTTGGACGGTGGTAGGAATTTTGATGTCCGTGGGTAGGGGCACGGTGCGCCGTGCCCCTACGTCAGGCGACAGCACTCCCTGTTCGCCTAATTCCTGCACAATCTCTTCCATAAAGAACGGGTTGCCTTCGGTTTTTTCGAGGATAAAGCGTTTGAGACGCTGCAGCTCACTTTCCTCCACCCTCACCCTGTCCCTCTCCCTGGCAGGGCGAGGGGACCCACTCTCTCCGCCTCTTAATAGAGCGACGAGCATCTCTTCCGCTTGTTCTCGCCCCAACGGATCAAGCCGCAGCTGCGTGTAGTAGGTTTTGTTACCCCAGGAATGCTGATACTCAGGTCGATAGTTTACCAGCAACAATACGCGCGCCGTGGCGATACTGTCACTGAAAGAAAGCAGAAACGCCTGGGTCTCGGCATCCAACCAGTGCAAATCTTCGAAGATCAGCAGGAGCGGCTGGTTAAAGCTTTCGCGCAACAGCAACCGCTTGAGAGCGTCAAACGTACGCTGCCGTCGGATCTGTGGATCCATCTGTTGCAGCGGCGAAGTGGGTTCGGCAATGCCCAGGAGAAAGAACAGATACGGCAGTGTATCTTCCAAACTTCGGTCGAGCGTTAGCACCTTGCCAGTGATCTTTTCACGCCGCCGCCGCTCGTCATCGTGCATGATCAGCTGAAAGTAGTTCTTCAGCAAGTCGATCAGCGGCAGATAAGGATAGGCTTTGCCGTGGGAGACAGAGAAGGTTTCCAGGAGAAGATAGCCCGCCTGGATAAGTAATTTGAACTCGTGGAACAGGCGGGATTTGCCGACGCCAGGCTCGCCCATCACCGTCACAATCTGACCGTGGCCGGCTTTAGCCTGCTCCAGCGCTTTCTTCATCTGCTCCAGTTCACTCTGCCGACCAACAAAATGGGCCAGTCCCCGCCGCGCTGACACTTGCAGTTTCGTGCGCGGTGGACCAACGCTGGTTACTTCGTAAATGTTGACCGGTTGATCGATCCCTTTGACCTGCGCCGCGCCCAAGGCTTTGCACTCGAAGTAGCCCTCGATCAGCTTGTAGGTATTGTCGCTCACAACGATCGAGCCGGGCATCGCTAGCCCTTCCATGCGTGAGGCGAGATTGGTGGAATGGCCAACAGGAACGTAGTCCGTATGGAGATCGTCTTTACGGATGGAGCGCAACACGACTTCGCCGGTGTTGACGCCCACGCGCATTTGCAGTGGCACGCCTTTTTCCAGACGGATGCGGGCGGCATAGCGGCGCATCTCGTCCTGCATCAGCAGAGCGGCGTACAACGCGCGCTGAGGATGATCCTCATGGGCAATTGGGGCGCCGAACAAGGCAAAGATGCCATCGCCGAGCGACTGCGCGACATAGCCTTCGTAACGATGCACAGCGCCCATCATCAGTTGGAGTGCTGGGTCTACGATATGACGAGTGTCTTCAGGGTCAAGATCTTTAGCGAACGCGGTAAAACCAGCCAGATCGGCAAAGAGCGCGGTGATGGTCTTTCGCTCTCCATCCGGCGCACCCCGTGCTTCCAACGCAGCTTGTTCAGCCAAGATACGTTCAGCTAAATGTCGTGGCGTATAGGAAATTGGGTGCTGGGTGTTAGGTGCTGGGTGCTGAGGGTTAAAGGAGGAATTGTTGCTTTTTGCTTTTTGCCTTTTGCCTTTTGATTTCCCGGCAAGAGACGCTCCACACGCGTTACAGAAACGACTGCCAGTCGGGTTCGTCTGGCCGCACTGTGGGCACGACGCATCTAGCTTGGCGCCGCAGGCGTTACAAAATTTCGCGCCAGTGGGGTTGTCATGTTGGCAATTGACACAAAGCATGGCCCGCTCACTCTATTTGCTTTATAGCTCGCGCGCAAAGCGCGCTCTATAGCCCGCTCGTTACACTCGCTTTATAGCAGATGGCTCGCTCCCTGCGGTCGCTTTATGGGGAAGATCCCCCTGCCATCAGCCGCAGAGCGCACGCAGTGCCCGAGCCATAGAGTGAGCGAAGCGAACGTGCCATTAGCCATAGAACGAGCGGAGCGAGTGAGCCATATGCCACCCCTAGTGAATCCCATACCGCCCCGGTGATAGAACCCCATTGGGATCAAGCGCATGTTTGATTTCCGCACACACGTCGGGGAACGTTTCGAGCCGCTGCATCGCCTCTGCTTGAAAATCGAGCGGGGCGCGGGAGATCGGATAGCCCGCGTCTGCGTATGCTTTCATGAGCGCCCGATAGCAGTCGATCACGCGCTGACATTCTTCGGGGTCTTGACGATTGAAGACAATGACGTGTAATGCCCGCGCCATACGCGGCCCGCAAACATACTCGGCGATGAACTCAAGCTTATGTTCGTGCAAGATGCGGCGCGAAAGCGCTTGCTGTTGGTTGGCGATTGACCCGATCATGGGCATGGCGGGCAAGAACCAGCAGTTGCCGCCGCCGGGTCGCCAGTTGAGCAAGCTCAACTCACTAGTTGTGGGCCGACCGCTGAAGGTGTCGATATGGATTTTAAAAATTGGACTCCCAAGCGCTTCCTCTTGTGAGATATAGCGCGCCTTCCCCGAGCGATCGAAATGCCTTTTCATCCGTTCAATAAGCGGTAGCAAGGCCTCATCCGACGCGCCATAAAAGGCGCCGGACACCATCCAGGACCCCACGCCGTGCTCATGCTGCAACTCTCGCCGCACTTCGTCAGGCAGCGGCGTCTGCCCGTTCGTCCGCTTGAAGGGATAGGTCGCTTCCGTACCCAAGGCGTACAGATCGTTTGTCACCTTGAGCAACGAAGGGACAATATTGTTCAATTTGAGCGGACGAACAAGCTCAATGATGTCGCCGAAATCCTCATCGTCAGGAAACAGAAAGAAAAACGTACGAATCGCTGGGGGGCGCGGCATCAGCCACACGCCCATACGCGTCACGATGCCAAAATTCGATTGTAAAAATAAACCGTCGAGGAATGGGCCGTAGCCGTACTTGGCGATATGCCAGGTGCGCGATCCCGGCAAGGCGCCCTCGGCCGTGCGCAGTACGCGTCCATCGCCTAACACCACTTCAAGACCGCAGCTCATACCGAAATGATCGAAGTATGGCGTGTAGCCCGCCCCTTTGTCTAAAGTGTTGCCAACGATGCCGCCCAGGGGAGGACCGGAGGTCGTGTCCATCATCAGCTTGTGCCCACGACGACCAAGTTCCTCGTACATTTGTTGATAGGTGACACCAGGCTCGATTTCGGCGAAGCACAGGGTTTCATCAATTTCAAGAATACGATTCATGCGCACGCCGACATCGACGACGAAGCTGCCGGGTTGCATCGGACTTTTCAGCCCCAGCCCGCGGTTCTCGCCGGTGCTGATGCTATACAATGGAAACCGGTGTTGGTTCGCAAGACGGACAATAGTTTGCACGTCCGCAGTCGACGCTGGATACGCTACTCCAGCCGGTTGCCGGTCGCCTCCAGGGAGGAGATTGCGGCTATAGCGTGCGATGACCTCTTCAGTTGTGTTGACAGCGTCGGGTCCCAGCGCAAAACGGAGTGCGTCGACGAAAGCGGAGGGTGCGGCAGTCATGAAGCAGTTTTCCTTGAAACGAACGACGGCGTCAAGAACTTGCAAGAGCCCCACCCTCCACGTAGAGCAGTAAGTATGCGGCTGAGTAAAGAAAAGCGGAAATTTATCGCCGAGAATGCGGCAGAAGCAGCAAAGTATGTTCTCTCCATTGTCATTCTCGGGCAAATTATTTCGACATCTATAAACTGGCGATTGATTAGAGGCAGCGGCCTGGCGTTCGTCGTGCTCATGGTGTTCGCTATCTTGATCTATCCCGGCGATTAAGGCACAGGTAATCGTATGGATGCTTTGTTAATTCCCATAGCAATGGTGGTGCTCTTCTTTGGAGTCATAGCCTACTTTACCTGGCGACAGGATCACCCACGCCGCTGAAGCGACTCCCTTACTCCCACCGCGAATTTTACAACTTACCAACCTGTCGCAGCACGGCGGCATGATCCCAATAAATGCGCTCCGCCGCCATTTTGCCGTCGCGGAATTCGATGATAATGACAAGATCCATTTCGATGGGCTTGTTGGTTGGTGGAATGCCGGGCAGGAACCAGTCCATTTGTTTTGAGTGCACGATCCGGACCTTCGCCTCTTCGACGATCGCGTTGTCAGTCATGATGCGATTCGTCACCGTATGTTCCCATTGCTCTGGAATTGACGGAATAAACATGTCTCGATAGTACGGTCGCAGTTCCGCCTTGCCTTTGCCGCCGGACTGCGTCGGGACGTGCATCACTGAAGCGTCTTCAACCATCGTCGACAGCGCCAGCTCGACATCCCTCGTTCTAAACTCACCAACAAGATGATCTTGCCAAAGTTGTAAATTTGTTTGGGTAGACATGAGGACTCTCCCTTGCCTGAGCAAACAACAGCACTAGTTCTACACGTCTCACACAAAGATATCGAGCGGTAAGAACGCCGACACCACCATGTTTGGCACGTCAACCAATTCGCTAATTTTAAGATCCACCGCCACGCTGCAAATGGCGTACGCTTGCTGGCGAGTGAAACGACGCTCTTCCACCAAATAGTCAATCATATTGAGCAATGCATTGCGCGCCGCCAGCGTCGCGTCTTCGGAATGATTGACGCCTTCGCGCGTGTAGGACTGTCCCGTGGTGGCGAAGAACCGGCGTGGAACCGCCATCTCCGGCGACGTGAAGTAGTCATCACGATAGAACTGCACGTCGCGAACGCCCAGTTTTGCGGCCGCGCCTTTGAGGACATTGAAGGAGCAATAGCATGTGGCGCTCATCTCGACGGCCGTACCGCAGCTTTCTCCATCGCCCTGTGCGAAGTGGGCGTCTCCCACGGAAAAGAGCGCGCCAGGAACATACACCGGCATGCGTAGCGTCGTCCCTTTGGTCAACTGTTTAATATCAACGTTCCCACCAGTTTCGTGTGGAGCGATCGTCCGCATCGCCGTCTGCGCGATTGCCGGCGTTGACGGCACCGCGCCGGTTGCATCGGGCAATAACACGACCCCGCCACGTGTAGCCAAATCCATTTCACGCTGAGTGATCTGGGCAAGCAGCTCATGCGAAGGGGCAAGCCCCATGACGCCCATAAAGGGTGCGCCGGGAATGCGTACGCCTGGTAAGTCGGGAGAAGCAGCAAATCCGTTCGCAATAGTCCATCGCACGAGGTGCGGCTCGATGAACAGATCACGCAGGAACCCGAAGCCAGGCAGCTGCGTCGTAAAACCGAAAGGCTCAGGTCTAATTTCAACAATCGAGACTTCGAGCAAATCTCCCGGCTCGGCTCCGTTCACATATACCGGGCCGGTCAGCGGATGTACGATACTCAATTTACTTTGTAAAAGATCGGCGGTAGTCGAAGTTGACTTGACCTGACCATCCAACGCATCTCGCGTCTCGATGCCGATTACCTGTCCGGGGTCGACTCTCACGATTGGCGGGATATCCGGATGCCAGCGATTATGCCCCGTCGAGGGTTCTTCGCTGAGCGTTTTACCACGATCAATGGCGATGTAGACGTCGGCGTTGACGGTCATGATGGGCTCTCCTTTTTCTTGAGCAGCTGTGCACGGTCGACGCCTTTACGCCTAAAGGGAGCGCAAAAGAAATGCAACTCCTCCTTGCCGCTTCTTTGCAAAGTAAAGCCCCATGATCATCAACTAGGACCAATGGAAAACAGTCCATACCGTTTCACTTTGCGGTATAATGTTACCCGATGAATGCCTAAACGAGCCGCAGCTTGAGCAAGGTTGCCGTTCGCTTCCATCAGCGCCTGGCGGATAAGCGTCAGTTCAGTATCTCGTAGGGCTCCGGTCGCCGGACTAGCTTCAGGGTGCTTTGCGGCAACTTCCTGTATTTCTTCTGGGAGATCAGCTGGAGTAAGCAAGACCTCCGTTCCAGCATGAGCCGCACGAGCGAGGATGTTTCGTAATTCTCGCACATTGCCGGGCCAGGGATAGCGGTGTAACACGGCTAACGCTTCGGCGCTGAGACGAAGATGGGCAAATCCCAGCTGCGCCAAGAGATGCGCCGTAAGAGCAGGAAGATCTTCTAGCCGCTCGCGCAGGGGCGGTAACTTTACAAAAAGTACTGATAAGCGATGGTAGAGATCCAGACGAAACCGCTTTTGCGCCACCGCTTCTTTGAGATCTTCGTTTGAAGCAGCAATAATACGCACGTCGAGTGAGATCGGCTGTTCGGCGCCAACGCGGGTGAGTCGGCCTTCTTCCAGCACACGCAGCAAACTCACCTGCATCCGGGGAGACATCGCCTCAACTTCGTCCAGAAACAGCGTTCCTCCTTGCGCGAGTTCGAACTTCCCCGGTCGTCCGCCTTTGACAGCTCCGGTAAATGCGCCGTCAACATAACCAAACAGTTCAGCCGCCAAGAGTTCGTCGTTCGCAACACCGCAGTTCACAGGCACGAATGGTCCAAGACGCCGGGCGCTGCTCGTATGAATCGACTGCGCCAACAATTCCTTCCCAGTCCCAGACTCTCCAAGAAGCAACACTGGGAGCTGCTGCGTTGCGGCGCGTCGCGCTACCGCTACACATCGCTGCATAGCGGCGGAGTTCCCGATCAGGTCAGAAAACGTGTACGACGTCGTCCAGGCGGAACGAGATTCTTGGGGGGAGCGTGATCGTGTGGACCCCGAGCGTGGTAAGATCAAGACCGTGCCGACCGGTTGCCGTTCTCCACGAATGGGGATGGCTTCGGCTGTGAGTTGCAGTTCTTTTTGCGGCAAAGCGACACGAAGAGCATAAGGTCGCACCTCTGACTGCTCTACCAACGGACGAAATCCCTCCACCTGCAAATGGGGAACTCGAAGCAACGATTGTCCAAGTATCCGCTCAGGCGCGTCTAATAAAGCAACAAGAGAAGAAGAAGCGCCGCAAACCCGTCCACGTGCGTCAACCGCCAAGATGGTATCATGTGGATGTCGCAGCGCGAGACGATGATATTCGTCGAGAAGCGCTGCTCGCCGGAGCAACTCTTCGTGATGCAAAAGCATCTGAATGCGCTCGGCCAAACGCACCACCATATCGGCGTGCTCATAGAACTGCTCATAACTGCCAATGACCAGCACCCCAATCGTCTCTCCAGTAAGGGGATGATGAATAGGCGCGCCTAGCGAAGCCCAGGGATGAAAAGATTGACAATAATTTTCGCTCCACAACACGTAATCAGGACGATCTTGGGCTAACACCACATTTACGACCGTCGTGCCGACAAGTTCCTCCGCCATGCCGGCCCCAGGAACGGCATTGATTTCATAGGCGCGTTGGAGCGCCCACGGGTGCCCACTCACCCGTAAAATGCGGCCATGCCGGTCGCTGAGTCCGATAGTAAGACGTTCGTCCTGCCACAGTTTGACGAACATCTCGAACATCGACGTCGTGACATACATCAGGTCCGCTCGTTCTTGGAGACTCTCCAGTTCCGCAGCCGACAACACTAAAGGAATTTCCCGTAAATACGGATCAACCCCAAGGCGCTGAGCGCGTTGCCAGGACTCGCGAATAACCGGTCGCACCTTTTGTAGATCGGTCGTTTGCCCGGTCATAAAGGCTTCCCACACAGTTTCGATTGCCCGCATCTCGCGTGGATCGGGCGTCAAAAGCATAGGAACTAATTGCTCCGACATAGCTCACCTCATCCCGATCAAAATCGTGGACGTGTTTCCTAACATTGTCTTTTTTGTAGCGTGTTGCAACCTATGTGCAGATTGCAACAATAATAAATGCAATCTGCACAAATGGTGTTGCATGAACAAATTCTCAGGAGAGGATAATTTTTATTTTTTCTTCTGAATATCCAATAATTTATCTGATTTTTAGCAATCGCTTCTTAAGTTCGGCGCCACAATTGCTCTTTTTTCGATAGGCACCATTCTGGCGTGCCCTCCAGGATGTGCTTTTATCGGAGAGGAAGCTGGTCGAGATAGTCCCCATCCACCAGCATCTTCCCATTCCTCAGAAGAGACCGGTCACATTTGCTCGGTCTCTTTTGCTTTTTAAGCTTGCTAGCACATAGCAAGTCGTCCAGCAACAAAAACAAGAGTCGACGGGTTGAGTTTTTTCCTCGAGACGCATAGTGTCCTCTCTATTCTTTCTGAAGCTCTATTGCAAAAATTCGAGAGAGCCTCGTAGGAGACCAGAATGGCGAGTGCGTTTGACGGCATCCGAATCGTGGAGTTGGCGCAGGGCGTTGCTGGACCGTACACCGGCATGTTGCTCGCGGAACAAGGCGCTCAGGTCATTAAGATCGAACCGCCTCAGGGCGACAAAGCCAGAGGAACACCAGGCTTTCATATCTGGAATCGCAGCAAGCAGAGCATTATTGCCGATCCCGCTACGCGAGAAGGACAGGCGTCGATCCAACAACTCGTAGAGGCGGCGGATGTCCTCCTGTTCGACGTGGCGCCGGATGAAAGAGCTAAGCTAGGACTCACACAAGAGTTGCTGACACAGCATCACCCACGACTCATTGCCTGTCATCTGCCCGCGTTTGGCGGCAAAGGACCGCATGCCCAACGCTATCCAGACGACGCCCTAGTCGCAGCTGTGGGTGGCTTACTCGGCAGTCAGTGGTCACATCGCGATGGCGGCGTGCATCTCGTCATTCCCATCGCTAGTTACGGCGCCGCGTTCGTCGCTAGTGGCTCTATTGCGGCAGCGCTCTATGAACGGGAACAGAGCGGCAAAGGACAACTGCTTGAAGTCTCGTGGTTGGCTGGCGCTTTTGCCATGCAAACCGGCTCGGTGATGTATCACCCCGACATGTTTCGGCTCTTTAGCGGTCGCATGAATCCGCTTGGTCCCATCCCCGTCTATCGGCTCTTCAAAGCGCAAGATGATTGGCTCTTCATTGCCTGCGGCAACCCTACGTTCTGGAGCAAACTCTGCCTCGCGCTGGAACAACCAGCATGGCTCGCTGATGAACGTTATGAACGAGCCCCCTTCGGCATTGCCCCGGAACATCGCGACGAACTCGCGGAAAAAATCGCCGCCATTATTGCCACGAAGTCGCGTGAAGAATGGCTCCGTATTCTCCGAGAGAATGATGTTCCATGCGCACCGGTCACCAGTCGTCAGGAATTTATCGAGCATCGCCAAACTGTTCACAACGGCATGCGGATCGAAATTGATGATACTACCCTGGGCAAAACCGTGCAGATGGGTATTCCTGTACGACTCTATCGAACTCCCGGCATCATCAAAGGACCAGCGCCTTTGTTAGGGCAACACACCGCCGAAATCAACGCAGAACGCAGAATGCGGAATGCGGAAACAAAAAAAACGAGTTCGGCTGCGCTCAGCGCTCAGCGCTCAGCGCCTAGCGCTCCTCTACAAGGTGTTCTGGTGCTCGATTTCGCCAGCTACATCGCCGGCACGTTCGGCCCTATGATGCTGGCGCAACTGGGCGCCAATGTCATCAAAGTAGAAACGCCTCAAGGCGACGCCTTTCGCTCCTTTGGCTTCGGATTTCTCGGTTGGAATCAAGGGAAACGCGGACTCTCTGTCAATCTCAATAGCCCAGCAGGCCGTGAAGTGATTTATGATCTCGTGCGTAAAGCTGATGTGGTCGTTGAAAACTTGCGTCCCGGAGCAACCAAGCGCTACGGCATCGACTATGACACCTTGGCGCAGATCAACCCCAAGCTCATCTACGCGACCGTCACCGCTTTTGGCTCGAGTGGACCGGACCACGACCAGCCCGGGTTTGATCCCCTGCTGCAATCGCGTTCCGGTCTGATGCGCGCGCAAGGCGGACATGGACATCCTCCGTTCTACTTGACTTGCGGAGTATGTGATTATGCCGCCGCCTTGTTGACGGCCTATGGCGTCTCCGCCGCGCTCTATGCGCGTAAACGCACCGGCGTAGGACAACGAGTTGAGACGGCGCTGCTCAATGCGTCGATGGCCGTTCAATCGGGCAACTTCATTTTTTACGAGGGCCGGCCAGACATGGAAAACGGCGCTCCTGACCTGTGGGGAACCAGCGCCGCCTATCGCATCTATCCAACCGCAGACTCGTCGCTCTTCTTGGCGATCGTGGAACCGGCTCACTGGTCACGTCTCGCTGAAGTGTTGAATATCAGCGACCTCACTCATCGTTATAATTTTGCGCAGGCACAGCACGAACCCGTGGAAGGTCCATTAGGACAAGCACTCGCCGCAGTTTTTACAAAGAAAACTACTGCAGATTGGCTCGCTCAGCTTGACGCCGCGAGTATCCCGGCGGCGCCCATCTTATCGCTTCCTCCCTTGTTCAGCGATGAACATATCGCAGCGAATGATCTAATCGCGACGCATACGCATCCGCAGTGGGGCGAGGTGCGACAGACCGGCATTCTCACGAAATTTTCACGCACGCCAGCTGTGCTCCCGTATGTCGCGCCGCTGCTGGGCCAACACACAACGGAAGTACTGCGAGAAGTGGCGGGATATGAACCGGATCACATCGCGCGGTTGCTGTCCGCCGGTGTTATCAAGCAGGCGTGATTCCTCTGTTTCTCTGATAGTTTGGCTTTCTCATGCCCAGGCTCTGCCTGGGCATGTCGTGTAGTTATGGCGCTACCGCACCCGGGAATTGCGTTCCCAGGCAGAGCCTGGGAACGAGGCGTTAAAAGAACAAGATAATTGCATCTTCGTTGCTCCCCCCTGACGTTCTTAAGAAAATCAGATATCAGAAAGGACCTGTTCGTAAAAAAACTTTATGGAGGCCTCACCATGGACAAAACCGTCACAGAGATACTGACCGTGCTGGAAACTCGTATTCAAGAACGCCATCTTCTCAAACATCCCTTTTACCAGGCTTGGAGCGCAGGCGAATTATCGCTGTCAGCTTTGCAGGAATACAGCAAACAGTACTATCGACAGGTTGAAGCGTTCCCCACGTATGTCAGTGCTGTACATGCGAACTGCCCGCACCTTCCCGTGCGCCAACAATTGCTTGAGAACCTTTTGGAAGAAGAACGTGGAGCAGACAACCATCCTGAACTGTGGTTGCGATTCGCCGAAGCCTTAGGGGTCCACAGAAACGAAGTGACAAGCGCCGCCCCGCTGCCGGAAACTTCCTCTCTGATCCAGATCTTTCGCACGCTTGCTCGCGAGCGGTCATACCTCGCGGGAGTCGCCGCCCTGTTAGCCTACGAGGCACAGGTTCCTGAAGTGGCTGAAACCAAGATCGCGGGATTGAAGCAATTTTACGGCGTAGACAATGACCGAGGGTTAGCGTTCTTTCAGGTGCACCTCCAGGCTGATCGCTTCCACGCGGAGACCGCACGGCAAATTTTGCGGGAACACGTAACGCCGGAGAATGCGGACGAGGTAGTGTCGAGTTGTGAGCAGGCGCTCGACGCCCTCTGGGGCATGCTCGACGGGGTCTACGCTCATTACTGCTAACCAATACGCGCTAATGCTGAAAGACATACTCACTACAAGATTGCACGAGGTTGAGCAGCGCGGACTCTATCGCCGGCTCCGCCTCGTTTCCGGCGCTCAAGAAAGTACGATTGTCCTGAACGGGCGAGAGGTCGTCTTGCTCTCGTCCAATAATTACCTTGGCCTGGCCAATCACCCGGCTTTGAAACACGCCGCTCAGGAGGCCATAGCACAGTTCGGCTGTAGCTCAGGCGCTTCTCGGCTTATCTCCGGCCACATGGATATTCACCGTGTGCTCGAAGAGAAGCTCACGGCATTCAAGCATGCAGAGGCAGCGTTGGTGTTCCCTTCAGGGTATCACGCTAACATCGGCGTGATCTCCGCGCTCATGGGGCCCGGCGACACGATCTTCAGCGACGAACTGAATCACGCCAGCATCATCGATGGGTGTCGGCTCTCCCGAGCGACCGTTCGTATTTTTCGTCACGGCGATGTGGATCATCTAGAACAACTCCTCACTTCAACTCCCCAGACTGGTAATCGTCTCATCGTCACCGATTCGGTCTTCAGTATGGATGGGGATGTGGCCCCACTCAAAGCGATAGTCGCCCTCGCTCATCGCTACCAGGCATGGACCATGGTGGACGAAGCGCATGCGACCGGCGTGTTCGGGCCACACGGTGCCGGCGTGGTGGAGGAACTAGGAATTACTCAAGACATTGATATTCACATGGGGACGCTTGGCAAAGCCCTGGGCGGCTCCGGCGCGTATGTTGCGGGCAGCCGCGCCTTGATTGAATGGCTGATTAATCGCGCTCGCAGCTTTATCTACACCACCGGCGTCCCCCCTGCTGTCGCCGCTACGGCTCTCGCCGCGCTCGAGGTTGTCGCTCATGAGCCGGAACGCCAGCGGCAGTTGTGGGAGAATGCAGCCTTTCTCCAACAAGGTCTAAGTGAAATTGGCTATACTATCGGACCGACTCGGTCGCCCATTCTTCCCGTCATTATTGGCAGCGCAGAGAAGACCATGGCGTTGGCCGAGGCCTTGTTACAGCGCGGCGTCTTTGCACAAGGCATTCGACCGCCTACTGTTCCCCAAGGCTCCTCGCGGTTGCGCGTCACGCCCATGGCCACGCACACGCGCGAGCAACTCACCCAAGCCCTGGAGACTTTTGCTGCGGCAGGAAAGGAGTTCGGCGTTCTCTCATGACCCCTTCGTACGCTGACTTGAAGACTTGGGACCATACGTATCTTTGGCACCCCTTCACGCAGATGCAAGAATGGCTGGCGGAAGATCCGATCATCATCACTCGCGGTGAAGGCAACTACCTCATTGACCACGCTGGGAAGAAATATCTTGATGGAGTCTCCTCCCTTTGGTGCAATGTACATGGGCACGCCCACCCCGCTATCAATGCGGCGATCAGCGAGCAGCTGTCGCAGATTGCCCATTCCACGATGCTCGGCTTGGCGAACATCCCATCCACTCAGCTTGCCAAACAATTGGTCGAGATCGCGCCAGGTGAACTGACCCGGGTCTTCTATTCCGACGCCGGCGCGACAGCGGTGGAAATTGCGCTGAAAATCGCTTTTCAATATTGGCAACTTAAAGGCGTAACGAATAAAGTGAAATTTGCCTCGCTCGTCGAAGCCTACCATGGCGATACGCTCGGAGCCATGCACGCAGGCTATTCGGAGCTATTCCATCACTTTTTCCGGCCTATTTTACCGGAAGCCTTTCGTCTCACTCCGCCGCACTATTTTCGCTTTTATCAAGGAATGACGGCGGACGAGGCGCTCGCAGCGGCAATTGCCGAAGCACGTAAAGTCTTATCCCAGCACCACGGTGAGATCGCAGCGTTAATTGTCGAACCGCTCATGCAAGGCGCCGCCGGCATGTGGTCGCATCCCATAGCCTATATCCAGGCGTTGCGTAAAATCACCGCGCAGCACGATATCCTGCTGATTTGCGATGAAGTCGCCACCGGGTTCGGTCGCACTGGTCGCATGTTCGCCTGCGAACACGCCTCGGTCAGCCCAGATATCCTTTGCGTCGCCAAGGGAATCACTGGCGGTTATTTACCGCTGGCGGCAACCCTCACCACAGAAGAAATTTTTTCCGCCTTCCTTGCTCCCTATGAAGAATTCAAAACCTTCTTCCACGGTCACACATACACTGGCAATCCGCTCGCATGTGCGGCGGCGCTGGCAAGCCTGGCTTTATTCGAGCAAAACCAAGTCCTGGCTCAACTCCAGGCGAAAATTTCCCTGCTGACGCAACGTCTCCACACAAACTTCGCCTCACTGCAACATGTCGCGGACATTCGTCAGTGGGGATTTATGATTGGCGTTGAACTGATGCGCGATCGCGAACGCAAGCAGTCATACGCGACGAGCGAACGCATTGGCTTACAGGTCATCAAGGAGGCGAGGAAACATGGAGTGATGATTCGTCCCCTCGGAGACATTATCGTCCTCATGCCGCCTCTGAGCATTTCCCCAGAAGAACTCTCTTTTCTTCTCGACGTCGTGTACGACGCCATTCGCACTGTCACGGAAAAACCATGAAAGGCGTCCTCATTACCGGCACTGATACCGGGGTAGGCAAAACCCTCGTCGGATGTGGCTTAGCCGCCGTGCTGAGCGCGCAAGGAAAAACAGTGGGCGTTATGAAACCGTGCGAAACCGGCTGTGCAGTCCGCGAGGGAGACTTGTATCCAGATGATGCGGCGCGGCTTGCCGCGTTCGCCCGCACGACGCTCGCTCTCGACCGCGTCTGTCCGTATCGGTTTGCGCCTCCGGTCGCCCCGAGCGTAGCCGCAGCCATGAACGGAACCGCCATCGATCCAGAACACCTTGTCACTGTCTATCATACGATTGCCGCGCAGTCAGACTTCGTCATTGTCGAAGGCGCAGGCGGACTGCTCGTGCCGCTTGTAGAACGCTACACGTTTGCGGATCTTGCTCAGGACCTGGGGCTTCCGCTTTTAGTGGTGGTGGGATCGAAATTAGGAGCGTTAAATCACACTATGCTGACCCTGCGTTACGTACAGATGCAGGCAATCCCTCTGGTTGGCTATATTGTGAACCACCCTACGAAAGGAACCGACGACGCCACCCAAACAAATGTGCAGACGCTTGCGCAACTGACGGATATCCCTTGTCTGGGCGTCCTGCCCTTCACGCCACTCACCGGTCAAATCGAACAAGACCGAAGGATTCTCCAGGACCTTTTCGTTAAGAAAATTGATTTCGCAACACTGCTAAGCTAGGCAGCCAGATCTTTCACCTTTGAAGATGTTGAGGAGATTATCGATGAATCCATTTGCCCATCTCGCCGCCAAGTCCCTTTCCGGAGAGGCTCTGTCCCGCGATGAAGCTTTTTCAGTCCTGCAAAGTTCCGACGAACAACTCCGTGAGTTGTTGCAGGCCGCCTTCACCGTCCGTGAACACTATCATGGTCGCAAAGTCAAAATCTGCCTGCTGCAAAATGCCCGGAGCGGGCTCTGTCCTGAAGATTGCCATTATTGCTCACAGTCCGCGATCTCCACAGCTCCAATCAACAAATACCGTCTACTATCGCAAGAACAGCTTCTCGAAGGTGCACGCAAAGCCGCGGCGGCGGGCGCGCGCCGCTACTGCATGGTCACCAGTGGACGGGGACCGAACGAGAGGGATGTCGCCCACCTCAGCGACGCTGTCCGCACGATTAAAGCGGAATTTCCTCACCTCGAAATTTGTCTCTCTCTTGGCATCATGGACGAAGAGCAAGCGCGCACTCTCAAAGCAGCCGGCGTTGGGTGGATCAATCATAACCTCAACACTAGTCGTCGCTTTCACCCGGAGATCTGCACCACCCATACCTACGAAGACCGAGTCAACACTGTACAAAACGTCAAACGGGCTGGGCTTTCGACCTGTTCAGGCGGGATCATCGGCATGGGCGAAACCGATGAGGACATTGTAGAACTTGCCTACGCCGTGCGTGCGCTCGAAATCGATTCGATCCCGGTGAATTTCTTGCACCCAATCGACGGCACCCCACTGGGAAAGCGGCGCGACTTTTCTCCGACCAGAGGACTCAAAACCCTGTGCCTGATGCGGTTTCTCAATCCGCGTAGCGAGGTGCGCATGGCGGCGGGCCGGGAACTCTATCTGAGCGGGTGGAGCGGGCTGGTCCTATATCCGGCAAACTCTATTTTCGTTGAGGGCTATCTCACCACCCCAGGTCAGCAAGCACGCGACGCCCATCGACTCGTGGAAGACGCCGGGTTTGAGGTGGAACAGGTAGAAATGCAAGCCGCAGCATTGTGAAAGAAGGGCGGATTTCGCAAAACTCGTCGAACTCAATTGACAAAATGAGTTTCACGGTGGTAGATGTTGCTGACGAAATCCTCTCTGTCTCTCCTTTGACAAAAGAGGGAACCCAATGCCCCTTGAGAAAGGGGGCCGCGCACAGTGCGAGGGGATTTGGCGGCAACAGGAGAACGACATGGCGGAACAATGGAAAATCTCTGGCGAGTATTTTGAATCCTGCAATTGCGACCTGATATGCCCTTGTCTTGTACAAGGAGAAACGCCGCGCGATCGCTGTGACGCCGCGCTCGCTTTTCACATTGATCAAGGCGTGTACGGCCAAACAGCCTTGAACAACCTCAACGCCGTGCTTGTGGTGTCGTTCCCAGGCCCCGGCAAAATGCTGAACGGGAACTGGACGGCCGCCGTCTACGTAGATGAAAAAGGCACGGCCGTGCAACGGGATGCGCTAGGCAACATCTTTTCTGGTCAAGCCGGAGGAACGCCTGGGGCGATCTTTGCCGGGCTTATCTCAAAATTTTTGGGTGTGAAAGCGGCGCCGATCACGTTCACGATCAATGGGAACGAACGCAAATTAAGCATCCCAAACATTCTGGAAATTGACATTGCTGCTGTCACTGGTGGTGATCGCGCCGAGCCCATTTGGGCCACGAATGCCGCTCATCCCGTCTCGTCAAAGCTCGCGCTTGCCGCCTCCAAAGCCTATCGCTACAGCGACCACAACCTCGCCTGGGACACGAGCGGCACCAACGGGCACTTCGCACCGTTTATGTGGGCGGCGTAGGGACAGAAGCAATCAGTCGCCAGCATTCAGTAGCTAGTAGTCTTCTCGCGCCCAGGCAGAGCCTGGGCGCGAGGACCCGAACGAACAACGATTTCGTCTCTCCGGTTCTCCAGCTCCCCGATTCTTTTTTCGCACTTCCCTTTTCGGTCTTGCCCAACTATGCTACCCCTGCGTGAACGAAGGAGGGGTGGTATGAAACGTTACGTAGCAGTAGGAATCGCGTCTTTTCTTTCTCTTTATCTCTGTCTCTGGCCCGCACATGCGGAAGACGCGAAACCGACGATCCGCTTCGGTCTACAGGTTGCTCAGCAACAGACAACCATTGAGGAACTCAAAGAGGTCTGGAAAGAGGCCGAGGCTTTGGGTTTTGATACATTGTGGACCAATGATCATCTGCTCGCCAGTGTTGGCCCGCCAGAGGCGCCGGAACTCGAAGCGTGGACGCTCTTGGCGGCAATGGCCACCACTACGTCCAAAGTAAAGATTGGGACGATGGTCACCAATAACCTCTTCCGTTCTCCGGTTATCGTCGCAAAGATGGCGACCACGGTCGATCATCTCAGCAACGGGAGGCTGATTTTGGGTATTGGCGCGGGCTGGTTTGAGAAAGAACACCAGGCCTATGGCGTGCCTTTTCCGCCCGTGAAAGAGCGGACGCAAGAGTTTGCCGAAGCGCTTGAAGTTATCACCAAGTTATGGGCGGCGGAACCGACGGTCTCCTTTAAAGGGCAGTATTATACCCTGACCGACGCCCCATTTATGCCGAAGCCAATCCAGAAGCCCCACCCGCCTATCATGATTGGCGGAGTGGGAGAAAAGAAGATCTTGCCGTTGGTCGCCAAGTATGCGCAAATATGGAATATCCCAAGCCTACCGGCGGACCAGATTGCTGAGAAAAATAAAATTCTGGAAAAAGCCTGCAAAAAGATCGGCCGCAACTGTGCGGAGATCGAACGTTCGTACCTCACGCCGCTTTATATCAAAGGCGACGTGGCGGAAGTGCAAACGCTCCTCCAACGAGTCGCCGACTTGCGTAAAGTCAGTGTGGATGAAGTCCGCCGTAGCGTGCTCGCCGGCGACCCCGCCGCCATCAAACAACAAATGCAAGCCTACATCGACGCGGGAGTGACGCATTTCATTATTAACCTGCGCCGTCCTGGGCTTTACGATCTTGAAGGGGTGCGGTTGTTTGCGAAAGAAGTGATGCCGGCGTTTCGGAAGCAGTAATGAGTCCCAAACGGAAAGGAAAGAAAGACGCTTATGGGTCTTACCTTCTAGAAAAAGTTGGCTTCATCGTTTAATCGTGCTAGGTGAACTTAGGTTAGTGTGGAGAAAGAGTTGAGTGTTTGCTTTTGTACTCTGTCTTCTCTCTGGATTGTTGACAGAGTCGATTGCGATCGGAACGAAGTGACTTGTCTGCTATGAAAGCACAGACGAGCAAAAGAAGAGCGAAGCACTGGCGGATACTCTTCAGAAGGGTGCGCCGCACCGTCATCGTAGGGTGTACTATCCTCGTCTTGCTCGTCCCCCTATTGAGGGTCCAAGAGACGCACTCTGGAATATTCGTTCCTCGCCCAGCTGCTGCTCTAAGAACAGTGAATGTCGCGAATGCTGATGACGATAGCCCAGAGGGTGAGCTGCAACAAACTGGCTACGTTCCATGTTTCCTCGCCATTTCTGGGACGGCGGCGTACTGGACCCCTCTTCTCTCATCCCGGCTACCCTGCATCAACGTCTTGTCGGGTGACAACAAACTCAACACAATTCTCCTCTTGCGCTGGCGGGCGCCGCCGTCGTTCGCCTGAGTAGGACGTTTGCCCCACAACGTCTTAGTCGCACGCACTATTCCCTTACTAATTGCCCTTTCGCTGGGAAGGATCCTCATTCTCGTAGGAAGAGGACAACTTCTCCTAGAAGTTTGCCCATCAAATCTGTAGCAGCATCCGCGCTAGGTAGGCCCCGGACCCCAGACTATGGTGGGCAAAGCTTGGTTAGCAACTTGTGGAAGCCTTGTTCTCTCACAGGAGACTACCATGAAACCAGTGACTAAGGATGGTCTTGATAGTGACACATTTCCTTGTTCGCCCTCCGCCCAGGAAACATTCCAGCAGCACTCTTCCATGCTCCAGGCGCTGCGCCACCGAAAACACGGATTGGTCGAGGTTCCTGAGGCGCGGCGCTTACAAAAAGCTTTCGGTCTACGTCTATTAATCGGGCAAAGTCCAGTCTTTCGCACCATAGTCCAGCAACTTCCAACACTCGCACGCTGTCCAGCGAGTGTTTTGATCCTCGGCGAGACAGGCACAGGCAAGGAACTCTGCGCGCGAGCCCTCCATTATCTCAGCCCCCGTGCAGCGCAACCGTTCGTGCCCGTCAATTGTGGGGCGATTCCGCAAGAATTGATGGAAAACCAACTGTTCGGTCATGTAGCTGGCGCGTTTACCGGCGCCACGACAACACACAAGGGCGTCGTAGACGAAGCGGAAGGCGGGACGCTTTTTCTTGATGAGATTGACAGCTTGCCTCCACTCGCACAGGTCAAATTGTTACGGCTTGTCCAAGAGCACGAATACCGTCCGCTTGGGGCCGCCAGGAACAAATCAGCGAACCTTCGCATCATTGCAGCGACGAATGGCAATCTCGACGACGCCGTGCAGCGTGGCGCCTTTCGGCAAGATTTGTACTATCGCTTGAAAGTGCTTGTGCTGACGCTTCCGCCACTACGACAACGACCAGAGGATATCCCGATACTCGCGCAACATTTTCTCGATCATTACGCAGCCGAATTCGCTAAGCCCACAAAGCGCTTTTCTTCAGACGCCTTGCAGGCCTTATTGACGTACGAATGGCCGGGGAACGTCCGCGAACTCGAACATACGATTGAGCGGGCCGTAGCATTATCTGATGACGCTACGGTTGACGCCGCCGCGCTCGCAGTCCCAGGCTATGATAAACCTTCAACACAGGAGTCCTTTCATACGGCTAAGGTTCGAGCAGTAGCACGATTTGAGAAAGCCTACTTGCAACAGATTCTGTCCCTGCATCAGGGCAATATCACCAAAGCCGCTCAGGCAGCACAAAAGAATCGACGCGCATTTTGGCAACTTGTCCGCAAACACGGCATACGCGCGCACGACTTTAAGTTGAAGGACTGAGGAGAGCAGGACATTTTGCCGCCTGGACAAGGACAAAATTGTCCTCCCTGTCGATCACGAAAAACACGATACTTTTTCCTTACCCTCCCGCATGGGGAGGCTAAAAGTATGCGCATATGGCTCCGCTGTGTTGAGGAAAACCAAGACGTTAGGTCGTGGCACGCGAGTTGCGCCGTTCCTCGGGAACGAAGGAGAAGCAAAATTATGGCAGAAATAAAGGTCGCAGTAATCAATGCAAGTAGCGTGTTGACCGATGCTGAAGTGCAAGCGGTAGTCCCTGCGCTGCAGACCCAAGTTCACCGGGATTTTTATCCAGCGTGGGGCGTTGACGCCGATCTCGCCTTTATTCCGCGCGGGCAGCAGCCGCAGGCCGGCTCGTGGTGGCTTGCGATTTTGGACAACTCGGACCAGGCGGGAGCCCTCGGGTATCATGACGTAACCAATGAAGGGCTGCCTTTGGGCAAAGTCTTCGCCGCAACGGATAAGCAGTACGGCTATGCGTGGACAGTGACAGCCAGCCACGAGTTGCTGGAAATGCTCGGCGATCCAGAAATCAATCTCACGGTGTTTGTCCAGCCGAATGCAAGGTCTGGAGAACTTTACGCCTACGAAGTCTGTGACGCCTGCGAGGCCGATCAGTTTAGCTATCAAATTAACGGCATACCGGTTTCTGATTTTGTGTACCCAGCGTGGTTCGAGTCGTTCCGCAAACCGGGGAGCACTCAGTTTGATCACAGTAAAAAGATTACCACACCGTTTAAACTTTTAGCGGGCGGCTACATAGGGGTTTTCGACGTCACGCGGGGCTCAGGGTGGCGGCAACTAACGGCAGAGGAAGGACCTTACGGGCATAAGGTTCATGCGCCGCGTGGGAGTCGTAGAGAGCGACGGATACGCACCAAAGACCACTGGCTGAAGAGCAATCAACCAAAGTTACGGTAATCAATGTCCGGAAGCGCTGGTCGGTTATCTTGGCGGACCAGC